>Ga0209166_10000077_pt1 | contig 134001 bp, 198 predicted proteins | sample Coa_R1_3_FD_187151 | JGI IMG/M metagenome (GOLD analysis project Ga0209166, IMG submission 187151) | Surface soil microbial communities from Centralia Pennsylvania, which are recovering from an underground coalmine fire - Coalmine... | ecosystem: Environmental > Terrestrial > Soil >... | reverse complement strand
CTGAATACAGACAGGATATGGTGATGGGAGAATCGGAATAAATGTTAATGCTGTCTCTTCGAGATCAGCCTCTTCTTCATGCTGCATCAGAATCCTCTATTGTTGAAAGTGGTGTTACAGGACTTCCAGTCAGTCGAGTAATGGGAAGCGCTCGAACATCCAGAAAATCAAACCATCCTCGGAGATACGCTTTTTGCGCCCACTCTTGAAAATCTCGCTCATGATAGCCACACGCGACTTGTAATTTGTTCACTGTTAATTGACCAAAAAGAAATCGAACACGAATTCGATGTAACCCGTCAATTTCAACGAAACACCAAAATAGATACGTGTCACCTTGTTGTTCGAATGGTGTCAATCGTTTATTCTTTTTCATGCTCTGTAAGACATCATGTGCAAGTGGCATGATTTTCATAATTCGAACATGAGTTCGTTGTACAGGATACGTTTGCATGACGACTGAGTTCACAAGCAATTCGAGTGAAATAACTTCAGTGTTCTTGCTGTCTTTCATGTCCTGCTCCAGTGAATGTCGATGAATGATCCAGTGGAACATTTCCATTGTTCGGTGCAAGATGCACACTTGTTTCTGGTGGTGCGTGCATCATATATGTGAGCAGTGTGTTTGTTTGTTTTGGTAAAAAAGAGATACGCTCCGCCGATGACGGCTCAAAATCAGTCGGCGGAGACAGCATCTCAATTGTGAATGGTGGTCGGACATAGGGGGTATGCTCAACCGCCGCTTTCAGTGCCATTCTGAGACGATCTTGTGGAGATAAATGCGGTGTTGCAAAGAGTGCACCTCTCGCAATGTCATCTCCACTCCCCACAGCGTCGTATTGACAATCCGATGTCGTAATCCCATAATCAGAATGAATTCGATAGAGTTTTTGGTGATACCCAATGAGAAATGCGCTCGATGTACTTTCTTGTTCATTGAATTTGGATGTGCTGCCTGCAGATGTAAAACACTCACGAATAGCATCAATAAAGAGTGTTGTCAAATATGCTTCATCTGACATCCGACGAGGATGCTCTGGCAATTCAAGTGCATAATGCACAAGCTGCATTTGCCGCCACGACCCTGCAATGCCTAACAACATTTGCTCTTTTCGAAATACTTTGGAAAGTGTTGACGTAAGAACAGTATACTGGTCAGACCCTGCTGAATCACCACCGATCCAAATTTGCCCATGTACATCAACAATGCCACAAATGCATGTCATACTGCCGTTCCTCCTGAATCATGTGGTGCCCATGGATCTGGCATTCCCGTTGATGTAGGAGGGGGTGGTGTTAGTGTCGTACCTGGAAGAACATGTGGCATTGCAAGTGTTTCTGCTGCATGTACAAGGACATCTGTTTCTGTTTGTATTTGTGTTGTATCTTGTGTCGATGCACCCTGGAGTGTTAACGCTTGCACAGCACTATGTCCGAATGTGCTGATCACCGCTGAGACACTGAGTACAGACAAACTGAAAATGCTCAATGCTGGCTGCTGCTGTGAAAGTACAATGCACTCAACAAGACCAGCAACAATCGCATTAATGAGCAACGATCGAAGTGTATGCTGGAAGACTTGTTGTTTAGTCGTCAGCGTATTTGGTGCCGCGATTAAGAGTGCAAAGATGTTCATGGAACGCATCCTCTTGTGGCGAGAGATACTGTACATCAACAAGGATTGATGCATATCGTGTTGAGTGCGGTGCAAGTGTCTCTGCTCGAAGTGCAAGAATCGCACCATTGAGTGCTTCGAGCCTTTGTCCAATAATGTGCAAATGTTCATCAACGACAGCACTTTCTGCTGTCGAGAGAAGAGGCAATAAACACGTAAATACTGTCGCAATCTCTTCACATGCAGCAGAAAGATTTTCTGTCGCACTCAACAAAATAGACATCATGCAACACCGAGCCCTTTCAATGTTGATGGCGGAATGGGTGCTGTCATTGTTGTTTTGAGTTCAATCGCACACTGTTGCGCAAGTGTTGCGATGCCAGCAAGTGCGGTTTTTTCAGCAGTACTAAGTGCCGTTGCATCTCTTTGTGCAAGTTGTGTTTTCATTGTTGTGTTTTGTGCAAGTGCATTTGCGAGTTGACTCTGGAGTGTTTGATTTTGCGTATTGAGTGCGTCAAGTCGAGGATCGACAGCAAAACTTTCATAAATTTTTGCTGGGTAGACAGATCCTTGATATCCTTGAATGCGGTACAAATCTTGTGATCCAAATGGATTGTCATACACTCGTTGAGGATCATAACACAGCACACCACCTTCAAATCGTTGCAGCGTCACACCGGGCTTTGGCGACCACTCATCTGAAATGGGCAATCGATACACAAGAATCCCTAAAAACACTCGATAGAACATGAGAATATCATGTCCAATGACTTTCCCGTTACTCTTACACCGCCATATGTCATTCCCAACATCTTCAAAAAATGACGCCACGAATGGCAATGATAAATCGAGCATAACGCCACCTTGATCCAAAAATGTGAAGAGTCGATCGAATGGGAAAAGGCCAGGGCAATGGCTTCGATTCACTGGATCCATCGAGTAATGTCCAGTGATGCCACCTTGCGCGTCAGCAGCACGCTTTGGAATGTTGTTTCGATCACAAATGTGCTGAATGAGTTTGAATCCAGCAATTTCTTGTTGTGATGTAAGAGCATCAGAATTGTCAGTAGAGGGTTTCACAAATTCAATGGTGATCGTTTCAAGATTGGGGTTGACAGCTGCTGTCCACCAAGTGTCATGATGTACTCCATCACCTGACGTTCCTGGCCATCCTGAAATACCACCATTTGCCCATGCGCCATCTTTTTCGAGCACACATTGTACAACAGCGCCATCACGCCCTACAATGTAATGCGATGCGACCTGATCTGACCCAGCAAACATGTCGCCAATTGCTGTCGCAGATGAACCACCTGCTGTACCATGACATATAATCCATTTTGCCGTTTGACCATATCGATTAAGAAAAAAATGAGGACTTGGGATCACAATTGCATCGGGTTCATCCGCTATCATGATCATCCAGAGAAAAAATGAGAACAGAAAAAGAAAAAGGCAAGCAAGTTCTATCGCTTATGCTAATTATATCCTGTGAAGTTTCAAAAGTACATTGTTTCATAATGTTTCAAGGCGCATTCGTTCTTTCAACACTTGTTTTCCATTTTAAGTAGATACATTGATCATAAACAGAGAGAACCGTGAAAGCAATCAATCATTGAGATATGTTTTTTTCCTGAAACAGATATTTTTCTGTAGTACTTTTGGGTATAATCAACATTGTTTCCTCTTTTTAATTCGTTTTTCTTCTCAACTTATCAAAACATTGTTGTGAAAAGAGACACACTCAGATGTATTCACATTCTTTTATGAGAATATCGTCATATGATATAATGAACGTGTACGAAGAAAACATTCTGTTTCTTTTGTTCTTATCCATGTTCGTGAAAAAGAAAGTACAGCCAGAATTACTCTTCGTATATAGAACGCCTCCGGACGTGTTTTCCTGGCGGGTTTATCCCGCCAGCATTTTGTCAAAAGGGATGCATTCAATGATTTCAGCACATCGATTATTTGAAACAATCAATGGATCATTTCGAAATGATCTACCAATTCTTCCACTCGTGCAGCATCAAACAGATCAAGGAACATACTATGTGACTCGTCCATCTGTCCAGTGCATGTCAGCATCACATAGCATGCCACGGCTTGTCACCGCACGAACACTCTCAGCAAAAACACTTCTCCTTGAACATCCACTTGAAACACGTATCACCGATGAACGTCGATACAGCGTTATGTTGCATGGCATCTCACACCAAGTAGCATGCACATTGTTTCAGCGACATCCCACATTTACATTTTCGCCAATTCTCAGTGATTATTCAGAACACGGCATTCGATTTGTCGAACACCCTCTCTTTCAGCACAACCTCTATCTGCATCATACATTTCTTCGACGCATCGATGCACTTCGAACAGAATACGCGATTCTCGTCAACGATTTGCACGATCAATTTACGATTGAGAAACAACACTGCGCATCGATTATTCTCACACATGAAAAAGAGGCTCCGCTCTTAATGCACGGAAGCCTCCTCGCATGGCACCTTTTCTTTAGTGAGACAATGCACGCTGAAAGCGAATTACAATCACTCGCGCTTCGAATATTTGTCTGTCTTGCAATGTGCGAACCAGAATTACTCTACGCATATGACATTGAAAGCCAATTCGATGATACATACGTCTTACGAAAACGAGTCGAATAGATGTTTCATCATTCGCGTTTGAAACAACAGAGATTCGATTTGTTGTTTTATTTCATCTGATGGTTTCGGTGGCAGAAATGATACGCGTATTGCTTCATCTAATTGCGTATCTAACCGAGATAGTGTATTCATGTATCGATGATCAGACGGAAAAACAAGGTCTGACTGGCGTTGCTGTTTTAACGCCAATATGTCAAGCATTTCTGGGCACTGATATGTGTTTGCAAGATATTCAACATCAAAATGAAAGATGCCAGTCTTCATTAGTTCAATCCCCATTAGAAAACATCGATACGCATGAAATAGCTTTTTCACTTCCGAGCCAGGTTGCCGCAGTTGATTATGTGCCATGCCTCGATAATGATGTCCACAGAATTGTGTAATACACTCTTTTCCAAGTATTTTTATTCGATCATGAAGTGTCGATGTAGTGATCACAAGAGGTGAATACAACACTTCAAGAGCATTGCCATTCCCTTTTAATAGAAGGGACAAAAACTTCTTCAATTCATGCAATACAATGTCGACAGATGTATCTTGAAACATCGTTTTCTCAACATGTGTCTCTTTGAGTGCACTGAACCCTAAAACATCTCGAAGTGGTGCGACAAAGACACCTGAAATATCGTAATCTGATTCAGGTGTAGCCGCGCCATAAATCGTTGACCCTACGAGTGTTGCGAATCCAACCGGAAACGGACACGTGATAATTGACGATGGAAGATGATGCTTCATTGGAATATCAGACATCTGGATCTCCTGGAAACAATTCTTTTTTCGCACTGTTCCAATTGTCCTCTGCTGCAATATATGCAAGGATGAGCAATAATTCTTCTGTTGGTTCAATCCCAAGAAAATGAAGCAGAAACAAATGTCGGTCGCGTGCCTTCTTCGCATCATCTTCTGCTCGAATTCGAATACGGCGTAATTCTTCGTTTGAAAGTGCCACTGTTCCTCCAAAATAAACGAACACTTCAAGGCGTGTATGCTTGAAGTGTTCTCCTTCTATGCGATCCGTAAGTACGGATTCATTGTCGCGACTGACTCGAGAATGTATTTTGTCATGCAGGGATCGTCAACAATGTCGATCCACCCTGCGATGGCGTTTTTGAACTCATCTGGTGTTTTGATTGCATGGAGTGCACAAAGATTCTTTACTAAGTGCAGAATACATGGGGCGAACAAACACATCTCCTGTTCGGACAAACCATAATACTCAGCCGCTCGAATTGTCTTGGGAAGAATGCACAACACTTCTTCTCCATGAAATGTGAACGGGACACCAGTCGTCTCGTCTGTTTGCATGAGCACTTGGTTCACACAATAGAAGTAAAGTGGATATTCTTGCTTGAGGAGTTCAGCACGAAGTGGTTTGGCGCGTTGCATCTCGAAGTCTTTTTTCGCTTTATCTTGTGCAGCGAGAAAAAATCGCTTATCAATATCAGATTCGATGATGTCACCTTTCGATTTTCGTACGATCTTATTCATGTTAATGCGCGCCCAACGCATATAGCGGAAATGCCATGCAAGATTCAGCAATGTTGGTGCCATTAACTGCATGTCATCTTCATCGCTGATTCGTGTCACAGCAATATCACCAGGTTGTTGTGATATTCGACGAGCGAACCCATCACTCGTAAGCAAGAGTTGAATACCAGGACCAAACTTTGGACGAGACGCTTCCGGGTTCATGCTAGACACACCATAAAGTGTCTGCAGCTCCTTGTCGTCCTCGGTCCATGTTTTTTGCCGGCCACGACGATGTGTTAACTGTGCCATCAGACATTATCTCCTATCCTAATCAAGAAATCGAACATTTTGTCCATCTGCTGTTGTCGCATGGACAACGTTCGAGAACTGCTCACGTGCTTTTTCGAGCAGTTGTAGTGTTGAATCGAGTTGCGCAAAAAGCACATCTTGTTCAACACGTTGAAGGTATTGAATACCTTTAACGAACCCTGGTGATGACAGGAGCAGCAATGATTGATTTGTTTGCGTGAGCAATTCGACGAGATGCGTCACGGCTTGCTGCATCGTGGCTTCCGTTTTAAGCTGACGAGCCCTATCTCGTTTTTCATACAATGCCGCAATATCATGTTCTGATTCACGAAGTCGCTGTTGAATTTGCTCAAACTGAGTTTTCGCTTCATCATCGACCTTTGCTCGCAACGCCGCTGCTTCCTGTGCCATTTTCTCTTTTAATGCCGCTTCTTCTCGCGCAAGCTTTTGTTGTGCTTTTTCATCGACCTCCTTCTGTAAACGCTGCCATCGAAGACGCTCTTGCTCAGCAGCTTTGAGACGTGTTTCCAAATCACGTTGTTGTTGCTCAATCAGGTCAGGTTGACGACTTGCTTCTGATAACAATCGTCGATGATCGTGTTGCAAGTCAATGAATTGCGCTTGCAACTGATTCACCTGATCATTCAGTTGCTGTTCGATCTGACCAACTGCGTCAGTTAGTTTTGTTCGATACGCAGTTTCAAGTGCAAGGCGTGTATCTTCAATTTCTTGGACAACACGTCGAGCGAGTTCTTTATCAATTCGCTGTTCAGCAAGATCAGCGCGACGATCAGCAACATATGCCCTAATATCTTTGACCGTGCAGATGTCACCTCGAATGATTGCTTCAACGGCTGCTCGAACTTCACCATAGTCATACAACGTCTCTAATTCAAACCATTCTTGATACGAATTCTCTCGATGCCCTCCAACTTTAATAAGACCAGGAATAGTTCGACCTGGCATCGCCTGTCGAAGGACCAGAAGCATCGGAAGAATCGTTTTCCATGAAACGCTACGAACACTTTCCCCTTCCCCGTCCATGATATCTTTTTCAATGAGATTATAGATATCATTTGGAAAGTACCCAATGCTGACAAGTTCTGTGACTTTCGATGGTGTCGCACCAAGCGTTTTGGCAATCATGTTGATCGTCATTTTGCGTCGATGCATGTTCGCGATACCCTTGCACTCAGCAAGATAGCTGAAGTATCGAACAGTATTCGCTGCTTCGAGCATCTTCATCGCGGTCGTCTCATCGAGACGACCATATGAGACAACCCAAATCGATGTATCGCCAGCATTCTGCGCTGCAAGAATACGACCTTCTCCATCGATACACACGTAAAAGCCTGGTGTCGTGTCGAGACGAACAGTTGGCAGTTGGACGTATCCGATTTCGGCAATACTGGCTTGCAGTCGATCGAATTCGAACCCTTTATGTCGTCTCGGATTATCTGTGGTGAATTTAATCCTGTTCGGATTAACCTCCACTAATTCTGGCTGAAGATCTTTTGAATGAGGCACAATGCCCCCTTTCTACCCTTTCTTCTGTTTGCCCGTTTTCGCGGATTGATAACGAACACGTTTTGCAATGTTTTGAGCAGCGGCTTTTTGTCGCTCGACATAGTCGAGGACACTTTGCCTCTCTACTTTCCATGCTTTACCGATTTGCCAGCCAATGATTTCACCTTCGGCAATACGATTGACAACAGTCGATGCACTACAACCAAGAAACTCAGCTGCATCACCGATCATGATCGTATCTGGCAGTTGACCGAGTGGATTTTGGCCAGCAGGGACAATTCTTGATTCACCATTCGTTGTCACGATAGTTGGCTTTGATTGTCGACGAGGTTGTGCCATGTGTATTTCTCCTTTGAAGAGAGATGATAAACAAACATTTTGCAGCGAATCTGCTTCGAAAAAATACGATTACCGATGCCACGACATCCATCGAATACCATATCGTGTACTCATATCACGATGTTTGAGCGGAATTGTCACTGCTGGCACTCGAACAGCTCGATATGCTGGTTCTGGTGCACTGTGCCCAGTTGGTTCAACAACAATTGTTACGCCATCAAATGTCGCGCAGAGTTCACCAGGTAATCCATCGAGTGTTCGAATGGTTAACCGACGACGGTATTGTGAGAGTTTCCTCTTAAGATGTGGGTGTGTTTTTCGCGCAATCTCAAGAGGAATTTCAACCAATGCATCATTTCTCATCAGAATTACACTCCGGTCAGCACTTGAACACACTGCATGTGGACACTCTTTGGGTCAATTGCCGTCCACAAACCATCATGTATTCCTAATTCTTCAAGATTATCATGCGCAACATCTACTGCAATTGGTGGAAGTGGGTGCAGTATTTCGACCATTGAAGGACTTAATCGAATCTGCTCTGGTTGCACATTTGGCGAATGTGCTCGTTGAATAACAAATGTGACATGCCATCGTTTGAGTGGAAGACCGAGCGCGACGAGTGTTCGACGAGCAATTGATGTAACGCAATCAAAATCGTGTTCATCACCTCGACGTGTTGGTTGCTCTTGTGTGTTTAATGAACACCATGGGCAGAACTGCCCAACCGGATCTTCATATACATAAATGTCTTCAAGTCGACCTTTTGCAAGAGCAATAAGACAATCAACAACTGGCGCATCGATAAGCAATGAAGCAATATTGATATGCCGATACTGCAGCATCTGTTTCGGCGCATGTGTTGCATCCCACTCCATGTGACCTAAATCATCTGGTTGTTGTAACATGATATCTCCTAAATGTTCACAAATGCAAGTATTGCGGCTACAAAAATGATCGTAGAAAACGTGACAATAAATTGTGTTCGCATTGTCCACTGCCGTTTACATCCAATATGTCCTACTACATTTGTGATAATGATACCAGCAGTAGCACCAGCAATAATATGAGAAAGGCTATTCACTATCATTGTTACATATCCTTATGATGGTGAGAATACGGAAAATCTTTCCATATATTATATTGTGTGAGTCGCATAAAACGCATCGCGTTTATGCCAGCACAGATGAGTGCAAACAGTACAATTCCACAAATGATGAGTATACAGAGAATTTCACCTATGCATATGCGCTCCTTTGTATTTATGTTTTAATTATATCATAAACCACTTAGAAAGTACATCGTTTTTTGAATAAAACGATCAATAAAAATATATTCATTGAATCATCTTGAAGAAGGATGATAGAAACTACATTTCCTAGTTTTGGAGGCCTCTAGCGCCCTCTGAGATGTACAAGAGAACGAACATTATTCTGTCTCTGACAAGACGAGGTGCAATTCATCAACACCATGCGCGAATCGAGCATAGAGACGAAACTGAATATTCAGAAGTTCATGATACAATTGCTCTGGTGTTCGAGGCCCTTTTCGAAGTGCTTCAGTTGCAAGCGCTCGAATATAGGCTTCCATAAGAGAAATATCAGCAATACTTTCTGCTCTGTGCACACTCGTCAACAAGAGAAGTGACGTACAAAATAGTTTACACATTTCATACGTACTTGTTATCGATGGAAGAAGGAATGACTCAGGAATGAGTGGCGCTCGCATTTGTGCATATGTTGGTGCATCGGATGCATCTGTATGTATTTTTCGCCATTCTCCAATAAAGAGTGCTAAGACCGTTTCTTCAGGTTTTGGATCAAGTGCATGAAAAAGTGATAATACTTGTGATTCTGTTGCGCATTGCATCATCTTTTCCCATAATCGAGGATGGGCAAGTTTTGCCGTCAACAATCCTTTGGGTGGAATCATGCTACTCCCTCTATTTGATCCAAACACGTTTGGCAAAAATACACACGAATGGCGACATGTACTTGAATGACGTATTGGCACTCTTCACGACCTTCACGAAGACATCCATCTGTTGCGCACATTGTTCGAAATGATACATGGCGTTTTGCAAGATGAAATCGATATTTCTCTTCGAGCATTGTTCGAAATGTTTGGGGTGTCAATGTATCAAAGAGTCGACGTGGACAGACATAAAAATAGAAAATTTTGGATGCGCATTTTTTGCCATCATTCCGACCAGCATATAAATATGCATGTTTCCCTCGTTGCTGTATGTTCATATAGAGATTGTATTCTCGACACATTTCAAACACATCAACATCAGTAATCATCTGTACTCCAAAGGGGTGAACAGAAATCTGCCACCCCTCTCTTTTCTACTCGTCTGTTTCGTCGTCAGCCAATTCATCTGCATCAAGTGCGCGTTGCAATAGTGCGATCGCATTTTGGAGTACCATTCGAAGTTTTCGATTTTTCTGCCGTTGTTGACGTGTTGCAGAGTCGATCGCAGCATTTATCGCCATCACGGCTGTATCCATGTTTTGTCGAGTGGGTGTTTTTGCTTGAGGTGCGATTGGCAATGGAATGCTGCTCTCTTCCTGTCTATCCTCTTTGATTGAGGGATCAGTCGGAAGTTCGATCGCCTCAATTGCTTCATCAAGCGTTATCGTTTCTCGATGTGCTTTTACTGCAGCAGCACCGCGAGGCAATCGAGGTGCTGCGATATATGCATCAAGTGCTGCTTTCGGCCATGCCCATCGACCGCGCTCTTGTATGCCAATAATTTTCCCTTCATACGAAAGCTGATATACCATCGCTTTGCTCGTTTCTCGGCCATTTTGGCACAAGTATTCAGATGCGCCGGTCGTATCAAACCATGTTGTCTCGTCAGGAAAAATCGCCTTTACGTCGATTTTCGATGTATTTTGTTGTGATGCTGAATCTTGGATCATATGCTCCTCATTTGTATTCAGAGACGCATGCTGTCTCTACCATGACATGTTTTTTCTTGAGCAATTGCTCTTGTTATCAACTATTATATACCACTTTGCAAAAAATGTACATACTTTTTTCAAATTTTATGTACATTTTGTATAAAAAGTAGTATAATCATTGAGTCATCTATTGAGGAATAGTTACGAAAGAGGAATCATGAGCACACATCTTTTTGGATCACTCATTTTTGTGTCACTCTCATGCCTAGTATGGGCGACGGCATATACCTTTTGTCGAAATTCTGCCCTTCTCATCTATCGTGATCGTGTTGATCGATGCTTTGATATCATGTTTCTCATTTTGAGCAGCATATGGATCACGTGGATTGTGCTTGCACTCTGTGGTGTTGCAGTGTGGCCAGACCAAGTACTTACACGGTGAACTGGCCGTACCCGAACAACATCACATCTGTCAACACGCCAAAGAGTGCTTCCCATGTTCGTTGCATCGGACGTGTCCACAACACACCAACATATCGTTGCAACACAGTTAGAAAAAATCCACCAACAAGACGAAAATGTTCTCGAGTTACACCATACTTTTCATGCCTTGCGCCGAGTTGTTGAACAAATTGAAACACTGAGGGATCATGTCGTTGCATCTTGAGAAGAATCGTATGCAATGCTTGCAAGAAATTCGATTCAAAGTGGGGCGATGAAAACAATGAAAAAACGTCTGGTCGTTCAAAAATGGCCAACCGAAAATCAAATAAAAATGCTTTCTGTTGCGACACGATCACCTGATAACTCGTTTCAAGTAATGCAAAATCAACAACATCATGTCCGCCTCGTTGCAGTGTGATGTAACCACTCAAAAATAAGACACTCAAAATCGTATGCACATCGGCTTGTGTTCGCCCTAACAGGAGTGCAATACGCTCCTCAGTTCTCGTCCCATCAGAAAGAGCATACACTTTTTGTGTATCTCGACTCCATAGTTTCCAATTTGCTGGAGGAAGATTCGTACAGCACGATACAACATCCTGATCAAGGCGACTAGACATGTGTATGCCCTTTCTTATTGAGAAGTCCATGGATCTGGTTGATAAAAGAAATTTGGTGATACAATTGTGTTCACGTAGTCTCGATGAAAGACAGGTGTTATTGAACTTGAAAGAGGAGGCACGATCCATCCCCAATCAGCGAATGTTGATCGTGCATGTCGTTGTTCCTTGCGTTCATGCACAATAAACTGGTGCGCTGCAGTATGATGATCAACGATTGTCACACCTTGTTTCGCAAATGAGTCAAGAACAGCGATATTGAGTTCGACGAGTGCTCGGTCTTTCCACAATGTTCTTGACGCTGTCATTGGAAGCCCCATTCGTCGTGCAATACGAGGCAACTGATTATATCGCTGAACATCCCCAAGATTCCGAGCACCTATTTCCGTACCCATATACCACCCATTGAATGGTGCAGCACAATAGGACAGGCCACCAATCTCAAGTCGCATATTCGAAATGACAGGGACAGCGTACCATTGCAACTGAAGTTCTGAAAACCATGCATACTGAGGGTGTTGAAGTGCCACTTCAAGCACATCATTTCGATCAAATTCAAATAGCATCGGGGGCGCTGTTCCAATTTGAACAACAAGTGGAAGCAAATCAAATGGTGTTTTCATAGCAGATGGCGTCCACCCGAGTGCGCATAGCACGTCTGTGAACATAACATGTAGTGGATCACCAAGAACTGATCCGTTTGTTTGTTGATATCCAGCATATCGAAGTAATTGCGCATTCCAAATACGAATTGTCGGTGTTTTGGGTGTTTCTGGCGCAAAGACTGTAATTGTTGGTCGAATCCGACCACCGTTTGTCGCGTAACGAAGATGTTGCACACACGCAGCAAAGATATCAAGTTCGTTCTCAATGTTTCGACAATCACGAATGGCCAATGTTTCCCATGCAACTCGACCAATACACCGCGTACTGTTCCTCCACGCTACTCGAGCACCATACTCTAACTCCTGTCGAGTATGTGTGTACGTCCCTGTTTCAAAAATAGCTTGTCGAACATCATGTAATCGATGTCGATACGTTTGTTGAACATGTCCTTGACATTCACCATAGAATGTTTCAAGGAATGTCTGCGCTGCACGAAATAGTGTTTCTTTTGACACACTTTTCGCTCTTTTGGTCGCTTGGTGATTTAAAATATGAGACAAAATTTTTATCATTATACAATTATAACATGAAAAATCCAAAAAAGATACTATGTCTTTTTAAGTGAAAAGAAAAATGATGTACTTTCACACGTTTTCGTGATATAATAGTATTAGTTCAATGAAAAAAATATAAATGGAGAAGAATAATGATCAATACAGCACGAATTCATGCTACTGTTGAAGCACTCTTTTCGGCACCAACAGACATCACTCGAACAGATGCATTTAATGCAGCGATTGCAGTGCATCGCGAACTACGTCATTCGCACCCTCTACTCGTTTTGAACGATGTTACGTACAGTGTCATCCTTGTCGAATGCGCAGGTGATGTCTGCCGATGTACATCGTATATTGTTATAGACAACAATATCCATCGTGAAAAGAAATTGCATATTCTGCTCGATCAAGAATATGCAAAGATCTTTCTCACCACTCTCTATAGCACACTTGCAGAAGAGACAAACTCATCAGCACACTAAAAAACATGTCTTGGGATTCGATGAAATGCCACTCATCCTGTCTCAAGGCATACCTCCATGCTTTCCTATGTTCTTTTCCCCACTTTTGTTGTATAATATTGCTGAGAATGCAATATGTATTTTCATCTCCCCATTTTTTTCACATACACACACTTTGCTGTAAGGAGTTGTCGTATGCACGAACAGAAGACGGTGCTTGTTATTGATGATCAAGAAATCATTTGCAGTGTTACTCGTGATATTCTTGAGGATGAATGCAATTATCGAGTCGTCACGTACACTGAACTACCATCCATTGACTGCATTGTAGTTCATGCGCCAGATCTTATCTTGCTCGATATTCTTTTAGGACAAGGCGATGGTCGAAAGTTTTGCGCAGATATTCGCCACGATCCTCGAATATGTGAAATTGCCATTTTGTTATTTTCAGTGTACAATGTCGACCCACTTGAAATTGAAGCATGTGGTGCCGATGGGTTTATTCGAAAACCATTTGATATGGATGATTTTATATCAACCATCCAAACGTATATCGAACATCGAATGCTTTCAGAGATCAATACGGAGCTTTTTTGTTAAAGATGATAAATCTATCATCTTCTTTTCTTGCACATCCCAGTAGGCATTGATGATGTGCAAGAAGAACACTGAAGAGACATCCACATGTGCCTTTCTGTGTTATAATACTCTTGAAATGACTAACACAGAAAGAAGAACAACATGTTTCGACCTCTTGCCCTTATTCTCGTCCTCACACTTCTATTGTCATTGATCTTTTTGACATCTATTGCGTCGGCATCATCTGCAACACCGAAAACTGGATTCCATGTCAATAGTATCACAATGACGGTCTCACCATCGACACTTTCAACATGGAAATGTGGATCGTTTATTCAAATCACATGGAACGCCATTTTTCATCTCACACCTGGTACTGGTGGTCTTCTCCAATTCTCATACACTGAAAACAACGGGCGATCACAGACACCAGTGCAACTCACCATTCTCCCTGGGCAAGTACAAACCAATTTTCTGTTTACATGGCAAGGTGCTCTGCCTCTTGATCATACACAACCTGGTCTTGGAGGTGTCCTTGTCACAGCACCCAATATTCTCATATCACCAACAGTGAAACCAGGAGGATTCTGTCGATGACTTGCCTTGAACTTCGACCATGCCCACTCTGCAGTCGAACACATGTCGTTGCACGTGATGGAACAATCAAGACATGGATCGTTTTGTGGCATGGCAATGAAACACGACCAAGACGATATCTGTCACGTGAACGCACAGAGCGACTTGCACTTCTTCGCGCACGATATGGAAAACATCCGCCAGAAGAGCGACAAGAAGAACACTTAACACATCGACAAACCGAATTCATCCATTATGAAGACGCGCTTGCTGAATATGCATGGATCAAACACCTTCTTCTTGAACGAGGTGATTGGCTCCAACAATCTGAGTACCTCGTTCTTCTTGATGGTGGTCGTGCATCATGGTACGACCTCTTTGAATCACCAGATACGATTTGGTGGGCATAAAAGGAAAATAGAAAATGCGACAATATACGCACATGCTTTTGCTTCTCTGCATCATACCACTGTTTTTGTCATTTGGAGGATTTGTCCACGCAGCAAACCCAGTAATACTGTATCTTCAGGCTATGGATTCATGTCGTCAAGCGCTTCCTGGCGCAAACTTTGTTCTCATGTCTCCTGATGGATCAACAACACCTGGAGGACCAAGTCATGGAGTAACTCGGGTTAAAGTTGGTTCTGGGTCGTGTCCACTTCAGCATGGTAATTGTGCAGCTGTCCCAACAGGGTGTGTTTCGTGGATCATTACACCACCAGTATCAGGAAGTGTCATCTACACGATCAAAGAGAATCCAACATTTGATACAAGTGATCGTATGTATGAGAATCCTCCTGGCGTCCTGAGTTTTACTGGATTTGTCCCATGCAATGGAGGAAGTGCATGTCCTGGTGCATTTGATCTAATAAAAGGTGCATTTGCGACAGTGACGATCAATAGTGCTGGAAAGATAAGTGCGGTCACCACCAATCCGTACCCTGATGGTAAGTTCAGTTTCTATCCATCAAGCGGTAGTGCTGCAGGAACGCAAACTGATCCTGCTGTGTTTCATAACTTTCAATTAGGTAATGGTAGTTGCGACGGAGATACCGATACCGATGATCATCTTACTGGGAGTCCTAGTAGTCATTGTAATAATGATCATGATTGAGGAATAGAGATATCTCGTAGTTCATCCATTTTCCACACGCGACATCCATCAAATGTTTCCCATTTCTTCGATGTCGCGTGTCGTCGAATTTGAATATAATGCTTCCAAAGCAATGCAATACCTGTCTCGCCATCAACTGTATATACAAGAGGCCGAACAAGTGTTGTTGGCTGTTGTGTTGAAAGCAACAATCCTGCATGTTTAAGGGATACTTCAACGAATGTTCGAAGCGTTTGTGCTGCATCAGTTGGTATTATATGAAATGGTTGCAGTAACACTTCAAATCGATCTTTTGACACCTGTCGAAGATGTATTTTGGGGTCATGCCATCGGAGAAGCCATCCACCGTCTGGTGGACTTTTTGCAACATATTCGCCAGAAATAACACGAAATGGTGTATTGAAGCAGACTGCACGAACACATGTTTCTGGATGCTCAACAAATGCATAATAATGAAACACGAGAGTTTGAATCGTCGTATGTGTCCAGGTTGGAATTGGGTGATCAAACGATAGACCGAGTGACTGAGCATTTCTCCACTCTCGAACCCACTGCTTTGATTGAAATGTTTCACGAAAACGAAGCAGTGCATCAAGTTCATCTGGGTCAATAAATTTTTCGTATGTCTTTGGATCTGTTCGAACAAGTGTTAGAAGTTGTTTCGAAAGCCATTCTCGAATAATTGATGTATGCACATGTGCATACATTGCAGCTTGTGCAACAGTAAAGCAAATCTTTTCTTTCATGACGTAATTCTCGGATATCCACCAGATTGTTGAATCCGAGTGAATAGCTCATATGCTTTTGTTTCTTGCTCTGCATATGTACGAAAGAGCAATGCGAGTGCTTTTGGATCCTCTTTGAGCAATCGATTATATTCTCGTTGGGCATCTTATCTTCTGGTGTCACAAACGTTCCTTGAATTTCCGCATCCATGCTATGCTCCGTTGGCTGCTTTCACAACGAAGATTGTCACATGCCCTTCTTGCTGCTCGGGCATTTCTTCATTGCCTCGAATCGCATCGAATTGTGCTTGCGTCAACAGTGTCTTTTTTATTTGACGTGCTTCTCGCTCAACTTGCACCCATTTCAGTTGCTCTCGCTCAATTCGTTCTGGTGTGAAGATGGTTCTGTTCGAGTCAGGTAATTCGCCAGGCACATAATGTCGAATGAATATAAGAACATCTTTGCTGAGTCGAAAGATTGTTTCATCATCCTGCATAACGCGCAGTTGCGTTGACGTTAATTGCATTGTGAGACGAAATTGCCGTCGTTGAGTGTGCTTCTTTTTCGAATGCATTGTATTTTCTTTCACGCGCTTTATTTTACTTTTCTATTATTATTATAACACAAACTACGTCAAATGTACATTCAATTTGACGTAGTTTGCATATTCGTTGAGACTAATCGATAAAACAAACAATTTCCAATATACTATATTCTATCCTCTAAAATTCACCTCGGTCATAAACGCGTCTGCAATCTCTTGAAGAGGCTCTACAACCCACCCAGCAAAGTCTCTAGGGCCGCCGCTCGTATGTAAACGAATGTTCGCTTTAGGAGGGCAAACAATATCCTCTGCCCTTCCATTTGCGACTGTATCATACCCACTCTTCACAAGAATGGGATAATTTGTGAAATTCGCGATAGCCTTTAGTATCGTGCTTCCACCATTCAAAACATCACCTATTGCCGGATACGAAATTTCTCCTTCATGCGGAAGAATTTCGTATCCGTGCACTTCGTAATACATGGTCATTTCCTTTCTGCTCTTTTCAAAAGAATGTTATTTTTGAATCAAACGTTACCAACACGCAGGCGAGAAGCCTCTTCCACGGCAGAAGTCCTCGTTTGCGTAGAGAAACTGCGCGAACACAAGATCACTTGTAGTTCTCAATAATTCCATCCCAACCGGGAATGGCTCTGGATGGATAGCGTTTTTAACAATCACATGCTCATTGCCTTCTCGACGGTAAATGACAAAACCATCCCATTGCTCAGATTTCAGTAAATCCATGTTCTCGCCGTAGTAACTATATGAATTTGCCCATTCAATCCATCCATCATGGCCAACCGGAAAGAAATCATCGGCACAATCGAGTGCCTCTTTGTTACTGCCAATACGGTCACCCATCTGCCACCCATCAAAGATGGTACTATTACATAGACGAAGCATCTCACCTTGCCTTAGGAGCGCTTCTTCTCTCGTTCCGTAAAATGTATGAGAACACCGTGAAACACTCTTACGGTTGACAGCCTTCATTCGCCATACTTTTTTCTCATTATCAGACATTTTTCATTTCCTTTCTTTTATAAGTAAATGTAATTTACGTGTGTTTAGAATGCAATCGTCATAATTTGTTCTTTCAACAAATGCTGTTTCCACAATGTCATAAACGGTGGGCATCGACGAAACCATCGCTCTGCTGCATCTGCATCCATTTTCGTTGCTGATGGGAGTGCTCGATCAGATGGTGGATAGTGCAGTGTTGTTTGAAACAAGATGTCTTGCAATTCATCGAATGGCACTCGTTCGTCTTGATGATCGATACTATCAACCTCTTCACGTTCAAACATACCACTCACTCGATTGAATCGAAGAACGTAGTATTTACCATCAACCATTCGAGCACGGTCACGACGATGTCGATTTTGATACCATACTCCAAATGCTTCTTGCTGTTCTGGTGTTGGTGATTCTGCTTTGCGCCAAAGATCCCAAGCTGTTGACCCTGCGCTCGCATCTGCATCGCATGGAATTCGTTTTGGAATTTGACCAACATAGACACGCATATAGTAATTGTATCGCCAAATACGATCAGGCTCTGTTAATCGTCCTCGTTTATTGGCAGCGACTGGAATCTTTGGTGGTTCTTCACTCAGCAGCTCTGCTTGGTATATATCAAGTGTACGAACAAAACCAGCACATTGTTGACATGACACAAACACATCTCTTGGCCCTTGATATATTTGTCCATCCATTTTTCCGTAGATTTGCTCGACATGCAAGAGAATGGGTGTTACGTGATACATGTGGCCGCCCCATTGCGTCTCTTCAATAGTCGTATCAACATCTTCATGAATTTCCGCGCTTACACAGATAATCAGACAGTTTCCATCATCTGTTTCAAGCTTCACCCGAGGTTGTGGAAGATGCACAGCATCAATCGATGCAATCGATGCGAGGAGTTGCGGTACAATTTCTTTGCTAGAATCCATGGCATATCTCGTCCACTCATCTTTCCCTTCTTCTATCCACTTTTGACGAAGTGCTCGTCGAATCGCTTTCTGTTCGTCTGTTTGAGCAGCTTCTTCCTCTTGTGTGAGTTGGTGATTCAAAATGGCAAGTTCTTCTGGTGTCATTGTATGTCCTTTCGTGCTTATTTGTATTGTTTTCTAGTTCTATTATATCATATTACGTGTATAATGTACATTGAAAACAAAATAATAATGAAAATTCGTTGATACTTTTGATGTACTTTTAGAGCATCTTATGATATAATAGAAGCAGAAAGTGAGGAAAAAGAAACGCCTGCTCTTCTCTTGCAAAGTTTCACAGGCGTTGCTCGCGGATACACCAATACCAATCAAAGAAAGGTACAATTGTATTATAATATATTTCCTCACAAAAGTACACCCTTTTTGAAACTTTGCAAAGTATTCACAGACACGGAGGAAAAACATGTCACAAGAACTTACGACACAAGAAAATCCATTCGAACAAATGAAACATGTTGACGAGCAAGATAACGATTATTGGTTAGCACGCGAAATGCAAGAAGCACTCGAATACTCATCTTGGCAAAGATTTGAAAGTGTTTTGAAACGTGCAATACTTGCATGCAAAAATAGCGGATCAGTACCAAAGGAGCACTTTATCCGTCAGGTTAAATTAAGCCAAACAGGTGGAGGAAATGGAACAGCGACACGAGAAATTAACGACTACAAATTGACTCGATACGCATGTTACCTTGTTGCAATGAATAGTGATCCATTCAAACTGTCAGTGTCGCTTGCACAAACGTACTTCGCTGTGAAGACACGTGAAGCAGAAATTCTGCAAGAGCAACTGGTTGCGCAGATCTCAAATCCAGATATCCAAAAAATTCTTGACGAATTAAGAGCAATTCATGATGACATGACAAAAATGACTCATGAAGCAGAGCAACGAGGATTTGATCGAGCTATTCAACTTCTTACAAAAGGAAAGTTAAAGGATCTCTCCGGCCATTAAATAAATAGAAAATACTCAAAGAACATTGACATTTTGCATCAATGTTCTTTGAGTATTTTCTATGTTATAATGTATCCATGAACTATTCAGAACCACTCTTTCATTTCATTACAGATGTTCTTCTTGAAATAGAAGAACAGGATTGCTATGGCATCATTACGTGGGCGAGTCATGGTGAGTTTGCACCGTTGACATTCTTCGTAAACTGTAATGATCTCTTCTGGTGGGCAACGGCTGACGCTGAAACACTCACACCAGAAGGATTACCACTCCTCCGACAAGCCATTGCAGATGTCGTCGCTGCTACTGGACCAGAAGATCGGTTCGTTGGGTTTGATTTGTGGTGTGCACGAACACGGAAGATGCGACCACAGCAGCCTGCATATCCACAAAACGAGCGACTCAGAATTCTCTTTGATGTATGTGGCCCAGTACGTGACCCAAAAGAAGAAGGCTAAAAATATCAGAGTGAAAATGTGATCACAGCAATATCATGCACAAGAATATGTGCATCTTCAAGTACGACACATTCGTGCCATTGGAGTCGATTCTTGAAAAATAAACGAAGCGTCGAACATTCATGCATTGCCTGTTCTTTGGTTCGCATGCTAAATTGCCCTAATTCTTGCACACAATAGATATTTTGGCATGCATTTGAAAATCGAAACTCGGCAAGAGGCATGATGAAAATAATATCAAAACGAGGAATGCATTGAATTGCATGCATTGCACGTGGTTTTTGATCAAACCCTACAATCCAATATGAATTATCACTGGCATACAACATATCTCCACACATACAGCACACTGTGTTTACATGTTGCTGTCGTATATATGGGTATTTTTTATTACCCCACGCTGTAAATCCAAGATACGTTTCGATGCTACTCATACGAACTCCTTATAGCGAGAACGTGATAATGGGTGTATCATGGTAAATGATCTGTTCATTTTCAAACACAAAATACTCATGCCACTCAAATTGAACAACAGTGCGAAAATAATCTTGAAGCATCGTACTTAATGCAGTTGCTTCGAATGCGTTTCGAGCACTAATCGACCCGAGGTGTTTTTCAAAACGTGCATTGATGATTGCATTCGAAAAGAGAAATGTCGTATTAAAACTTTGAAAAAGAAAACGATATTCTGGAATGCACTGAAACACGTGTATTGGCGCTTCTGGAAATACGAAATGCACATATGAATGAGGAAGCAAAAACTCACCACACATACAGCATGGGCGCTCGCTCTCTAATCGAGTACTTGGACATGTCTGCGTACGCCATAGTTGAAATGCAAGGCGTGTTTCCACGAGCATTGTATGTTCCTTTACAATGAAAATGTAATGACATCAATAACATGCCGAACCAAGACATTATTTTCAAAAAGAGAATATTCATCCCATTGGAATCGAATATCTCGAAGATGTGCCTTGATTACTTCACTCACCGCAAATGCTTCACCCATTGTTCTGGCATTAAACCCATTTTTGAAATAAAGATCTGGGTCGACACTTGAAAGGTGAAGCGTTACACCTGTACTCTTGAAGATAAGATCGTATCTCGAAATGCACTGATATAAATGCAATGCTTCTAATGTTCGTGCATGCTCATTGATGACATATGCCATTTCACCATATTCAATAGGTTCTTCACACATACAGCAAACACGTTTCCCATGATCTGTCATCGGTCGATCAGGCCTATCCTTCCATATCGCAAATGCTTCATGTGTATGCATAATTGCTCATTTCAAGAGATGTAATGACGATAACACAAACAGCACATTCATTGAACTATGTATTAGGATACAGAGCAGAATCGACTTTGTATATTTAAGCACTAGCGCTGTGATGATTCCAAGCATGAATAACTCACCAATCCCTTCAACGCTCCAGTGCACACCTGCAAACAAAATTGCGCTCACGAACACTGCTCCAGATGTTCCGAGCAATGTATTGAGCCACTGAAACAGAAATCCACGAAACAGGATTTCTTCTGCTACTGGCGCGATAATGCATAATACGAGCACTTCGACACCAAAGGACAGTGGCATCTGATGCAGCATGTTCAACAATCCCCAATCAATCACACTTGTCTGTCCACCTGCTATTTGAAAAAGAGTGATCCACAGCGTTTGTGCAGATTGAATGATCAACACCGAAATGATGACTATTCCAATCGATGCAAAGAGAAGAAAGATACCTCCAAACACGCGACTTTGATCGAATGCTTCTCGATAGAACATGTCGAATGGCCATGTAATACCAAGGTCACGTACCGATGCTGTTCCGAGATATGCGAGTGTCAGTAACCATGCTGCAAACACAAAACTCGCATCAAGAATACTATGTTCAAGAAATAAGTAGAATGCAATAAGAGCATCAGTCTTCAGCGCAGACAGAATCCATGTTTGTGGCAGAAAAACAGCAAAAAACCAGATGATCCCCGCGCAGAGGATCATCACACCAAAACGAGCAGACGAACGATGAAGCATAACCACTCCTAGGGTGTCGAAAATGTTTCGATATCTTTGACACGAAGCAAAATGTCTTTTGCAATGCTTGCGAATGCATCTTCTTTATTGTTCCATGTGCTGATTGGTTTTGCACCTAGAAATGCATTTATCCCCGATGGAATCGCTGCAAAATCTGCAAATGGAAGCGTTTCATAACCAATGATTGAATTGCACACAATAGGAATACAAGCGCAATCATCATTTGTTAACTGCGCACGTTCTATAATTCGACGTAAGTGTAATCCTTCGACTGTCGCATTATCATTTGCAAAATCATAATTGACGACTGGGAGAATGATTTGTGCACGTTCAATTGCATCAGCGACTTGACCATCACTTGAACCGCCAGATTGAATCATGCTAAAATCCCATATCGTAATGCGACCACTTCGCTCCGAGACTCGAAGATGATTCCGAATTCTCAAAATGACCTGTGTTGCGTCAACTGATTCTTTCTTTTGAAAGAAGACAATGGATATCGGTGTTCCTGGGACCCATTGTGCTCCAGATCGTGGTGTCACACCACCAGGTATATAGTATGCTGTCGACACAGATGTTGATTGTAGTGGCAGCAATGATTGCTGAAGTGTTGACAAGATTGCGTTGGTTGATGTTGCGGGTGGTGTATGATGATGAAGTGCATCATACAATTGCAACAGGGCGTTTTCAACATCCTTCGCTGATTGATAGCGATCTTCCGATTTCGATTGGACACAGCGCACCAACATATCATCTGCAAGCACCATTTCAGCTGTGTGTCGTGGCAGTCTTGCGAACTGAAATGGATTATCGGACGGATCATCCCCTGTCACTAATTGATGCATCATAGCGCCAAGGCTATAAATGTCTGTTCTGGGTGTGCTTTGTGCTTTGCCATATTGTTCTGGTGCGGCATACCCAGGTGATCCGAGTGCTGTCGTGTCTTTCTGTTGCCCTGGTTTGAAGATGCGAGCAATGCCAAAATCAGTCAACTTCACTGTGGTAATGGCTCCAGATTGAGATGTGGTGATCATTATATTGCTAGGTTTGAGGTCCCGAAAGATGATCTGGGGTGTCTGTGAATGAAGGTAATGTAACACCCTCGAAAGTTCAAGGGCAATAGTAAAGAAATCGACCGAAAGACCTAAAGATGTATTTCGAGTAAGGTATGCCTCGAGTGTTTCACCATCAAGAAATTCCATGACAAGATAGGCCTCACCTTGTTCCTGGAAGCTGTCATACACAATCGGCAAGTTTGGATGCTTTAACATGGCGAGCATTTCGGCTTCACCTTCAAATTGCTCAAGCGCATCTTGCAATTCTTGTCCACTGAGTTGCGTTGTGAGTAAACGCTTGATCGCAACATATCTTGTTGAACGTTTGAATCTTGTATCTTGTCCTTTCCACACTTCCCCGAAGCCACCTTGTGCAATCTGATGTAGCAATTTCCATCGAGCTTGTAGTTCCATATTGGGTGTTAATAACATCGTTTGCTTTGTTGCTTTCGCTGGTGCGTAAGTCGATGTTAAATGACTCGTTTGCGATCCACACGCTGAACAGAATTTTCCTGTGATCTTCGTGCCGCAAGATGGACATACCGGGGCAGCTTGGAGCATCGCTGCAATGCCTTGTTGTGTCATAGGGAATATCCCATCAACACCATAGCTCAAAATGCCACCGATAAATGTCCCTTTCGAATAAACTCTGCCTGCTGTGTTTTGATTGTTCGCATGTTGCTCATACTCGACTTCTGTATTTGCAAGTTCTGGACGTCCCAGTTTCCTAGCACCTTCTGGCGATAGAATGCCTTTTAGCAACAAGCGATTCGATGCTCGAACTGCCGTATATGCTTCAGTGAGAAGATGTGCCATCGCATATGTATCAGTAGCAAGGCTTGGATCAAGTGCTCCACCTCGTTGTGTATGTTGTGGGCGATACCATGCAACGATTGCTTTGATAATTGCGTGCACTTGCGCACCTTCATTTGCTCCTGCAACATTAATGCAGCGATTTCTTGATAAGTCTCCAAGAAAAATGTGTTCATCGAGAATGACAGGAAGGAGTGTTTGATGATCGTTTTGAGGAGCAATTTTTGCATATTGATCATTCTGCATGAGTGTATTATACTCAAACGGTGGGTTTTGTTCATATTCATATGAGAAAAAAAGTAGTGCGTATTTTGATCGTTGTGCATATTCAAGTGTTTTAAGTGTCATTGTCGTGTCATAACATGCTGCAACCGTGAATCCAAATTTTTGCAGCATGTATTTTGTCACATTTGCAAGTTCTATATGGGACGGTGCTGCGGAAAGCACAATATCATATGAAAATGATGCTGTCATATTATGGCTCCTCATTGAAATGCGTCAAATTCTGTTGCATTTCATATTGGTGATACGGTAATTTATTGTAATGTAATCGAGTTGAAGAAATGGCGGAGACATCTTGTTTGCATGAACATGTATTTGAACATACATGTCGATTCAGCCACCAAATGTCAAGACCATAGAGTCGAGCAAGCGCAATCTCTTGCCCCATCGATGCACCAACGTAATCATGCCCATCAACGATCACATTCAATGCATAACACACATGGGAGAGTCGAAGTTTATCATGGTGCAGCGCGTCAAGTGTTTGTTTCGATGTTGTTAATAATGATGCTTGTGTGAGTGCATCATCTGATTTTGTATTGCATCCAATCGAAAACACGGCGAACCCTGCACAGCATAACATCAGCTCTGCATCTCGAAACGCATGGAGTGCTTTCCCTGTCGACCCAACAAGTGTCACAATCTTTCTGTTGTGTTGATCAGATTGACATGGAAATCGAGCAGGATCGAGAGGTACGTGCAATTCATTCATACATGTAATTCTCCTTTATGCATCGTATATGGACGTTGAAATTGCCGTCCTTGATGTGTTGATGATTCAAATGAATACTGTTCGACAGCGAGCATAAATGCAAATGTCGCGTGCTGTTCTAATTCGGGTGGTCGAATACCATATGGGTGAAATCGCCGCCATGATGCATCATACAATGCGGTCGAGAGTGCCATTGCACGCATATGCACAAATGGCTCATTCAAAAATACTGGCCCTTCCATCATATCGCGAATAAACTGAACTAACACAAAAATAATGTTTTTATCTTTTACTGCGAAGACAGTTTTGTATTCATCATATGTCAGAATTGAGATCTGATCTGGTGGTGCTTGGTGCATGTTTGTCCCTTTCAACTTGAATTTGAAGTGAAATACGAAGACGAATTTGATCAATGGCAAGTGGAAGCCAATCAAGATACGCATTGCAATACGCGAGACAAATTCGCTCTTGAATCGACTCGGATAGTTCTGGTGTCTTTTGCACGAGATCGACCATAAATCGAGCAGATGTTGCTTGAATAAGATGCTCAAGTGTCTCTGGGAGATCATTTCGAAGAAAACACGCATCAAATGCAGCATCACTTCGCGCTTTATCACTTGCGCATCCAAGAAGTGTTCGAAGTGTCATTTTCATACATACTCCCGATACTGTTCCATCAACAATTCGTGTTGTATACGGAGCATCTCAAGTGCACGATCTTGCTCAATGAGACGTTGTCGTTCCTTTTTTGCAATTCGACTTGCTCGACGATCTTGATTTCGAATTGCTCGCATAAATGCAGGTTCTTGCCGACTCTTATTTCGAACATGGCGTGCATTGCTCATGATGCTTCCTCCTCTTTCAAATCAAGATGTAGTGGAATAACCACATCCTGCGCGTCAATAATACTGTCTTGCACAAATGAGAGCGCATCCTCAAATTCTTCTTCATACACGTCTCGTAAATATTTCAGCACTGGTGGTGGTAACCTTGAATAGTAGAGTGTTGCTAATTGTTCAATCGGTTCAGATCGAATTTGTGCAACATAATGTATCTCAGGAATTGTCAGTTGTTGCCCATGCCGCACAACAACCTCAAAATGCGCATCACTCTTCGCTTTCTGAATTGTCGCGACAAGCAAGAGTGCCATTGTAACCTTAAACATGTAACCCCTTTAATAGTGTGATAATACGTCGAAGCATCGCGCATTCTGCGATAAGGCGATCTGCGAGCAATGGTTCCTGTTGAAATACGCCAGTCGAATTGAGAGTAATCTGTTCATTCTGCATATCACTCAACGTTTCCTCAGCCAACTGCTGGATCCGAATGAGTCGAGATGCCAATTCTTTCTCACGTGATCGCAATTCAGCTTGTAGAAGCGCTAAGTGTGTCTCTATTGGTGTGAGAATCGTGTATGACTGATCATGCAGTGCGTAGAGTTGAATAGCATATTGCGTAAACCATGCCCGGAGTGCTGCTATTCGCTTTGAACTTGATTGAAGCGCACTTTGACTCGATCCTGGCAAACGTCGAAATGCTATTTCTCGATTTAATGCATTGAGTTGCTCTTTCTGTTCTTCAATCGATGGTGGTTGAAGACCAAGGATCACTCTTCCTTCTTGCGCATAAAATGGAACGCGTCGTTCAGTTAGCTCATCAATGATTTTCTGCACAGCAAGTTCAAGACGAACACTATTTCGAGCATCCACTTCGTTTTCTGGCGTGTACGTTGCAAGCACAGCCAGGAGCGCATTATGCCTATCAATAAGAATCTGTGGTTCAATGAGTTTTTCTTGCATTTTTCACCCTTTATATGTGCTATTGTTATTATACACTATTTTAACGGAAAAGTACATATTTTATATGCACATTTGTTCACTTTTACACAAAAAAGAAGGGGAGATGGACTCCCCTTCTGCATGCTGATTTTTCTTAATATGGAATCTTTTTCCTAGCATCCTCAGCTGTTTTGATAGCAGCAAGAATTGCATCACGAATTTGTTCATGAACACCAATAAGAATGAGTGTTTGTTTTCCAGTTTTAACATACCGAAAGTATCGTGCTGGCAGTGCTCGCTTTCGAACAAGCCAATTTAGCGATTTTGTTGTGATTTTCGGATCACCCAGATCACTTCGCCATGGATATCCTTCTTTTTGATATGCTCTTGAGAGTGTTGTAAATGTAATTCCTTTCACAACAATATCAGGATTCCAATTTGTGAACCGATACTCTTTTCCATCAAGCACAATCACATCAACCCACTTCCCATCATCGATTTTCTCGTCTGAAACTTTTGATTTTGTTTCTTGTTTTTCAGGTTTTGGTGACGGCAGTGCCGTCTCTTCACGTGTTTCTGGTAATGGTTTTGTTTTCACACGAACAGGCACATGCTCAACTGGTGGTACTGAGTACGCCATCTGCACTGTCTCTTCTCGATGCTGTTGCCGTTTTTGCTCAAAAGGCGCAGGAATCATTTTCTGCACTTCTGCAGCAATTTCTTCCTTCAAATGTGTTAACCCATCCTGAAGGTGTGTGTGTGTCGCATCAAGAATCGATGTTTGTAATGTTTGTGCAAATGCAGTCGCATCAAATGTTGGCTGTTCAAGTTGTTTTGGTTGCTGCTCAAACCAAGATGTCATTCTTGCTTCAAATTGTTGCAACATGTCCTCTGGGTTCGGGACCGGTGTTGCTGTTGTTTCGATGACACAATCGCCTTCAGAAACGCGATTGATCACATAAGCGTCTGATCGTTGATTAATTCTCTCAAGAACTTCTGGACGAAGCATTGACTGATGTCGAGCACCAAACCGTGTTTCAATGATTTCAGAATCTGTTTGTCGAGTAAGAATGTAATCTGTGACATCTGCACTGTTTACACCATCTCGAATGAATTGTTTGATGTTGTTTCGATTGAGTTCGAATGTAATTTGCAAAATGGGCAGAAACAATCCCATGATTGCAAAAACAACGTGAATCTCAATCGGTTGTCCATCTGACAGCTTGTTAAAGAAAATTTCTTCACCAATGATTGAAAACAATGTCGCAAGGACGAGTGTCGACCATCCAAGAATATTTTTGACATTTGCTCGAATTGTTGCAGCGCCGAGAATGACGCCGATTTCAATAATGAGCGCTAACAAACCTGTTGGCACAATTGCGATAAACAATTGCCCCCACATTGTGAGTGAATTATCCCACGCAGTAACAATATACTGCACAAACGCAAGCGAGATAATCACTCCAGATGTAAGAATAAGAATTCTCTGTGCGTGTGCGAGCAGTGTTGCTTTAAATGCTTCTCCATCTGTATACGACGTCGCAATCTGCTTGTACGTCTTGAATTGTTTAAACATACGACCCCCTCGAAGAATTTTTTACGATGTTGGTGCTGCCTTTTTCATTGGATCCGTTGGCACAAACTGTGTTCCATTGTTGTAGAATACCCATTGATTCGAACCGTATGAGACGACCATGTCTGGTTTTCCATCACTATTCACATCTCGAAACGTTACTGTCACTGGCACTTTCTTTGCATCTGCATCAAGTCCAATCAGTGGGCCGACATATACTTTTGTGTGCTGCGCATCCTGTGCAGGAATCTCAATAACAACTGCTGTTCCATTCATGTTCATCGACACGAAATGCGTCATGTGGGTTGCATCTTCACCAGAATGCCCAACATATGCATCAACATGCGCAACGCGTGTTGTCGAGCCATACGCCATATCATTGTATCGATCAGTACTCCATGTGATCGCAATTGACCCAACCCAGAACAACACGAAAAAAGCAAGTACGCCAGCAAGTACACAGAGTGTATAAAACCCCTTGTTGCTTTTTTCGTAAATTTGTTCGTCTTCGTCTCGCCATTGTTTGAGTTCTTTTCGTGTCGACTGTCGATATTCTGCTGATTGAATAGGAACTTTCCCAGTTGTTGTTCGAACAAACCGATATGCATCTGGTGCATTTGTGTCATCAAACACATTTGAATATGCTTGCGCATTCGACGCGTGAATCTGTGATGATCTTTGTCGAGCTGATGCTCGAGCAGGAATAGGCGTTTGAGCTGTTGTTCGGTTCCTCTGAAACACCTCTGCACCATCTTTTGTCACACGCGCTGTCGTTCGTGAAGAATACACTCTCATACCTTTCTGATTGACATGTTATGCACTACGAGGACAAAGATGGTGCAGAAACATATACCAACCATCGCCTGTTGGACGACAGGCGATGGTGTGGTTCTTCGGGGGGTTCACCTGCGGGGGACAGGCTGTTACAATAATTATAACATAAAGCCACCCAAAAGTACATTGTTTTGCCCATCATGAAAAATCAAACAATGCACATTGCAGTGCGAGAAGAGTGCAGGCAAACACATTTGTACATTCTGCACTCGAACATATGTACTCAAAATTCGTAAAAAATGTGCAAAAATTGAAGCAAGAAAACATTGTTTGTTTATGAAATGAATCTGGCACAACATAATTGTACCGTTTCTCATTGTTTTCATCGTCATAAATTGGATTGAATTGCATGTTCATTGTTGTTTCTTTTTGCTTCCTTTCTACGAGTTTCTCTTAAATATATTTTATACTATTTCAATGAAAAAGTACATTGTTTTGACACACAAAAAGAGCATCGTTTATGCAAACGATGCTTCGAAATGGAGATGAAAAAAGATGCTATGCGTCAAACATCATAATTTGCATTACAATGTTCCCGAGTGCTGTGTGATTTTTAAAGACACGAAGAATAACTGGTTCACCATTTCGCATTCGATCTGTGGTAATTTGAATATCAGGATCACAAAAACGAATACATAGCGCCCCATACCACTCACCTTGCCACTGAAACTGTGGAATCGTTGCACTCATTTGTGACTCAAGTAAGATTGCATTCAGTCGCAAAACAAGAATTGAAAATGATCCGTGTTTATCTCTTGCGTCTGCCGCTTGTCCTCGCATGTCTTATTCCTTTCGCTGAGCGACGTATTCACCATCAATACACACAAGCACGTATCCGTGTGTTGTAAACCACTCTTCAAATTCCTGCTTTCGCGTTTCTGCTTTAAAGCGTGTTCGCGCTTTTGGTTTCAGTGCCAATTGATGCATCACACGATTGTATCGACTCACATTTAAAAGCATATTATCATCTGTGAGTGGCATGTCTCTCGTTTCAAGCAGCGTATGTACCGTTTCTCGCCATTCATGAAACGTTGGTTTTTGTCTCGTCATGAAATGCTCCTGTCCATACTCGAAGATGCGCAGTAGTTCTGAATACAAGTCGAACTGTGCACTCTTCGCCCTGCACAGTGATGCTACAGTTTTTCTTTTGTGTTGTTGCGATTTTTGTAACAAGCACAGGTTCGTTGTATTGAATCAGTTTCACATAATCACCAACACAAATATGCAATACATTGCACCACAGAAAACTTGCAACATGCGTTCCTCGCACTTCAACAAATCGAGATTGCAGAAGTCGTCTCGTTGATTGGCATTGGCCATCTACATGTTGAATAGTAAGAAACACAGTGAAATGTGGTTGCAATGCTGGATGTTTCAACACAGTGCATTTGAATAGACGCGTCACATCTACCAAGCGAAGATCAGCACCTGATAAGAGAATAACGTCACCTGGGACAACATCATCAACCCGTTTGTAGAGAGTTCTCATTTTCATCCTCCTCATCTGGTTCCCAATGCGCAAATGGTGTTGACATGATTCGAAAGACGATTGCTGTCAACACTGATGGTTTCCACGGCACTTCTGGCTGCACGAATTGCAGCACGATTGTTTCTGGCAAATCTGGCCGTGCAAACGGTCGAAGTGTGGCCTCGATCACAACAGCATGATGGAGATGATCAATACGTGTATCAAGTCGATCAATAAAATAAATCTTCTCTTTTGAGTTTTGATCTTCTTGTTCGAAAATGGGAGGCGTCTCGTTATATTTTTTCAAAATACGGATCCATTGATTGATTCGGCGACACAAATTCTTCGATTCTAGCAAAACAACGTCTTGTGATTTCATGATTGCCCCTTTGGTGCACGAACTGCTTGAAACAATGTTTGTGACGTAATAAGCGTCAACACAGCCTGCAAATCATCTTCAAGATGCGTAAATACCCAAAATCCTGGTTGTTCTTCTCGCACGTGTATTCCATGTGTGAAGAAAAAGTGTAAAATAGTTTCTCGTTGTATGTGCAACGCAAATCGGTGCATTGATACGTGCGCTGTTTGAGGATGATGCGTTGTAGCATATTGTACTGCCACTTCTCGAAGCGAGAGTAATTGTGTTTGAAATAATGTTCGATACTCTTGTATTTTCTCGTCTAGCATTGTTTCGAGATAGTACTGCCCGTACAATTCAAACACAATTTGATGGTGATTCCTCAATTTCGTCACTAATCGAAGCATTTTTGCACCATATTTTCGAGCTTGATGCGAGATTGGTGGCACAGCATCATACTGTTTTCGTGTTGCATTCAAATCACGAAGAAGTGTGTGAAACTGCTCTTGTTTTGAGCTCATTCACTTACTCCTTTAAGAATGTATGCACGAGCATGCTGTACTGGTGCTGATTGCACAGTGTATTTTTCAAGTTTCAACCACGCAACAAGTTGCGCTGATCGACGACGAAGCATAAGAACCTGTTCATCATCGTTACCAGTAAAAATGAGTGTATTCAACTTTGTCTGAATTCGATTCAATTCATTGAACCATGCTTCGTGTTCGACTGGAATCACTCGATCAAATACTCGAGCATCAAGAAATTTATACCCAACACCATCGACCCACCCAATTGGAATATCATGCAGTGCAAACCACCCTGCTGCCGTATCAAGAGAATTTTTCGCGATTGTACGTTCATCTGGCATCAATGCTGATGCACAGAGAAGATTTCTTGCTTTCGTCAGTGTTTCAAGGTGGACTTTCAAGATGCCCATCGTGAATCGTCGTTTCAAAAATGCATCCATACGAACCTCTATTCATACACAGTCCATATTGCTTGTCGTGTCGACGGGTAATAGACAAACACTCGATGTTCTGGCAAGACGTGCTCAAAAAATGCCTCTTCTTCAAGCACCGGGAGGTACAGTGGTCCGAGTGCTGTGAAGTAAACATATCGATCCATCGATACACCTTGATCACGCAGCTGCACATCGCCCCAGTATCTTGCAAGTTCAGCAGCAATAAGATATGAATCAACAACATTTCTCGACATACTAGACATCCCTGGAACGATATATTGCCCTCCTGAATCAATTTGCACACGCTGTGCAAATATGAGACATGGTGGCATTTTTCGAAGAAACGTTGTTACTGTCTGAGAAATGTGTTGGAGTGTGGCGTCCAATTCTCTTTGAACAAAAGCACATTGTGCATGATCATTGCTCATTTCATGCCCATGCACTCGATAGTACAGCACAAAATCCTCGAGTTTTTGCAAATGTTTCTTCTGTTCTTCCCACTCTTTAAACGTTTTTATCTGTTCAAGCATATTTGTATTCTCCTTGAATATATTATATCATAAAAAATAAAAAAAGTACATCTTTTATGGTGGAAAAATGTACTTTTGACGCATTCATTGACTCTTAGATGCCAAACGCAGTATCGAGATGATCAAGATATTGGTTGTCTTCTTTGCTTAATTCTGCAAGATAGATGCCTGTCGTTGCGATATTTTTGTGTCCGAGCATCCTCCGAATTTCATCGATTGTTGCACCACTCTTCATCATCGTTCGAGCGAATGTATGTCGCGCTTTATGTGCGTTTGTGCCGAAATACTGGAAAAAGATGCGCTCGACAGATTGTGCTGTAATTTGCGTTCTTGTCCCAGCATGTCGTGTTGAAAGACTAATCCACATTGGACTTGTTTTACATTGATTCCACGATGGTCCATATGCACGTTCAAGCCATTGGAGCAAAAGCGGAAACACTTTTGGTGACACAGTGCTTCGCTCTTCATCACCACCTTTTGTTCGAAAATGCAGTATTCCACGTGTTTTCGTGACGGTCAAATCACCAATACAGAGCCGTTGCACTTCTCGTAACCGACGACCAGTCGTGAAAAAGAGTGAGAGCAACACATAATCACGGAGGCCAACGAGTGTTGTTTGATCAATCGTGGCTAGCACATCCATCACACTATCAGGGTCAAGTGCTTCTGACCCTGAGTAGGCGCGTCCTTTTGGTCTTTTAATTGATAGAATAGGGTTTCCACATTCAAGAAGTCGCTGCGTCGTTTCGTAATTGTAAAAACTACTCAGCGCAGAAAGTCGTTGATTGTATGTTGCTTTTGACACTTGTTTTTGTCGTTTTGATGATCCTGCATATCCTTGCGCTGCAATCGTAATCGCTGTCATATACTGTGCTGCGTGTTGTGCTGACAGTGTTTTCGGTGGTGCGAGATCGATTCCTGCACTGTGACAGATGTCACGAAATTCCATCAGGCAATTGAGGTAAATGTCTGGTGTTCTCGAAAACTCTCCACCTTGTTGTCGAATGGCGTCAATGAAAATGGCAATTGCATAGAGAATCGGGTCACCTTCTTGCGATACGATTGCTGTATTCATTTTGGAAGCCATCCTTTTCGAGGCGAGATGTGTCGAATTCCAAGTGTATTAATCACAGCGAGATACTCAACATCATGCAACACTGAAGTGAATTCACCAAGTGTTTTGAGATTCACTTGTGCACAACTCAGTGTCGATGTAAATCGAGCAATTGACACGCTATATCGATCATCTTGGGGCGCGGCATTTGGTGTTCCCAGTGCGAGAATATGTATTGCATAACCATACGCATCTTGTGTATTAAGAGCAAGGCGAATCCTCTCAATGCTATCATCTTCTGCTGTATACGGTTCTGCAGAATTAGCAGCAAGAACACATATCCATATCGCTGTTCTACTCTGACTGAGAAAAATGGCTTGATCGAGTGACAAGCCTTTAACCATCGAACTCATTTTGGCAACCACCCTGCATGTCTTGGAATATCTCGACTCATAAGCGCATCTCCAATTTCATCGTATGCAGCATCATCCACAATTGTTTCGAACTGTCCATATGATAAAAGATCAACATTTTCAGAACGATTACCAATACTTTCAAGACATGCAATTTTAAGACTATATTGCCCTTGCAGCATATCCAGATCTTGCTGTGCTACACTAATATGTAGAGAAAATCCACGACACGATTCTGTTCGAAGGACATTTCGAAGCGTGTCGAGACTATGCTCTTCTGTCGTGTATACTTTTGATGTTGACGATGATAATGCACATATCCATACAGCTGTTTTCTCTCGACTTAAAAACAACGCTTGGTTGAGTGGTAGTCCATTTTCAAGCATTGAGACATCCTTTCATTTTCGGAAATTGGCATTTGAATGAAGAAATATGCTGAGTCGTGGTGATGAAAGAAGGAGTGCATAATACTGCTCGTATTCGTCAGGAAATTCATTCTTGTACAAAAGAAGCGTTTGCGCATTGTGTGGAATATGCACTGAGAAGTGTCTGTTTTGTTCATCTGCATGATACTGAATGATAACACCACTCGTTGAAACAAGTGCATTGCCGAATCGATAGAATTTTTCGTCAAACATTGATTATCCTCTCATATGTTAGTACTCATGTTTTTCTCTATGCATTTAGAAGACGAATATAATGTTTTTGAATGTGTGCTATATGAACTTACATCTTTTGCTTTCAAGGCCTCGAAATGTGCTCTGGGGTGCATTATAATTCAAACGTAACAACATTCGAATCTTCATGGCGTGTCCTGAATGCCCGATCATTGGCAAGCGGATCACCGTATGTTTTCCGAATGATTCGAATAGCAACAGTGAGTCGAAATGAGCTTGAATCGAGCGCTATTTGGACTTCTTCAAAAGCATCTTCAGTTGACATCCCTTCGCGTTGACACACGAGAATTGCCTCCATTTCTGTCATGTCAAGATCAGTGAAATCAGAAATCAGATCAGAAAATCGAGCAAGTCGACCATCCCCTTGTTTCACAATCCACCATGTTGCAACCTGATCATGCGTTTCCATGCTTGTCGTTCACTCCTTTTCACTGATAGTTTTAAAGAAACATTTCCTTGTCGCGTTTGGTGCCGCTGAGTATGCATTTGTCGATAGTGAAACTTACCACTCACAAATCCATACGGTCGAAGTCGATGATGATCATATCCATTCTCATTGAGTCGAAGAAATGCACGCCGTTGACAGCATATATGTAACGAATATTGCAGCGCAATATATCGACGTCCCATCATCGAACCTCTTGCACAACTCGAATTGCTCCAATTGTTTGTGCTTCTCGAACATACACATCCTCAAGAAGCATGAGTTCAATTTGTTCAGCTGTTTTGGGCACATCCCAGAGTGTGCCAGACACGATTTGTGATGGCACATAGACAACAACACGAACAGTTAATTCAATTGCTTGCCATGGACCAGGACCTTTGAACGGTGATTTCTCAGCGTCCTGAATATCTTTCTCTTCGAATTCTGCTGGGAATGGCAGAATTTCTTTTTTCTTTTTAACCATGTGCAAAAAATCCCTCTCGATACCGTTGAAATGACCATCCAACTTTGAGTGTTGCAACAATATCAATGTCGAACGTATGCATTTTCGTACGCACACGATGGATGTGATTTCGAATTGGGCGCATTTCCATATCCAAAATGTTTGCTGCATCTGCTTCTCGGAGTCGATGCAGTGCTTTTTCAATGCTGATTTCAGACATCGAATCAAACCAATACGATGCATACATGACACTATGTGTTGCGAAATATGGATGAATCGCAAGTAACGGCCGAAGCACACGCATTTCCATATGCGTAAATTTTTCTTCAGCAACTAAATGAGGAACAGCATCTTTAATGGTGAGGAGCGAAAGTGACGAGTTTAACCAGTGCAGTGCAAAACATGACTCTTTTGGCAGAATGTCTTCAAGCGTGTAATGCACAATATGTTCTGGTGGATCGACATATGGAAATCGTAAAATGCTCGCCTGTTGCATCAGCATTGTCCTTTGTTATGCGTCCATAGAATTACTTTCTATGATAATTATATCACAAAATACACAAAAAGTACATCGTTTGTACGCAAATAAGGATCATTTTCTAAAACTCATTGATGAGGCACGTGCACTGTTCTCTGTTGATCGCTCTGCCACAGCAATTGATGTTCACGGGTCGTCTTCCACTGTTGTCGCTGCAACCAATATGCTCGACGAATATGCAGACATGTGCCAATTTCTTTGAAAATACCACATTTACACACAAATGTTTTTGTTTCGTCAAGATAATGCACCATGTACACCTGCCCATTACCCTTCACAGCATACACATTTTGTTCGACTTGTCGAACATCAATAGGAAGATTATGCACTTCGGCTGGCAGTTCCTGAATAATCGAATCTGCTCTCGATTGTGCAGATACATAATCTTGAACACTTCCTTTTAATCGATTCAGTGAAGGAAAAAAGACAATGGATGTGAAAATGAACAAAATTAGCAATTCACTCACTGCTTCAATGATACTATACACTTGAACACTCGTGTTGTTTGTTGCAAGAATGTCCGTATAGATCATATACATCTTTGTGAGAACTGCACCATACGCGGTTGTTTCTTCAACAAACAACCGAAGCAATGGACCAACAGCTTGTGTATTTTGTTGAATTGTTGTTCCATCAGTCACAATGTTTGAATATGTTGTTTCAGCACCAAGAAACAGCGCTGTTGCAGATGCATCAAATTGGTGTGTTTGTGCATATGCATGTTCATCTTGAAATTGTGTAAGAATCGTTGTAAATGTTGTTCGTTCACTATTGTTTATGCTGACAAAGATTGCTGACGCTGTTGATCCAAGTTCGAGCGTCTCAACAACCATCGTCTGGAGGTGTGAATGCAAATCACGACTCGTATTCCGTTGTTGCAGCGTCCACTCCTGGATACCAAATGACACAAGAATCATGAGCGCAAATAATCCAAATGCTGTAAATGCATGTAATCGCATTTCTTTTACAAAATGAAGATGTGATTCCACACGCAATGGGATTCTTGTCGGCATGAAAAAACTCCTTAAAATATCTGTATTCTATCCAACTAGGGATGTTGTTTCTGCATTTCTGCAAGAATCGCATCTCGAATAGCTGGAATATCTAAATGATTATCTCCAAATGCAACTTCAACAACAACTTCAACGAGCAACGCCATATCGAATCTGATTGATGCTGACTGAGCGATACTCTGCACTCGAAACGCAAGATCTTTCACCCTTTTTCTTGAAACCAAAATATCAAAAGAACGATCCACTTGGCACTGCCCATCATTACTCCAAAAGAGACATGAAACGTGTTCAGATGATCCTCTCCACCATGCTCCATCTCGAAGTGATACAGTCACATACTGTCCATTTTTTGCAAGATACGTGTTCCCAGCGTGAATGAGCATATTTCTCCTAACTCAACATTGTTCCATGCTTGTCAAATGTGTGCCCTTCTTCATGCAATATGCGTTCAAGATCAGCAAGACACTTACTACACATTGAATCATTTGTTGATCGCATCACTGGATCGTTTGGAACAAAGTACGATCGACAACCAGCATCTGCATGCCAATGATGACAATACTTACAAAACCGTTCGTTTGGTGTATGCCAAAGACTTTGGTCAATTCGAGACGTAATGTACTCCAATTCTTCAAGCGTAAACCGATCTTCATAGTCTTCAAATTCAGTAATGATGCCACGCTCGAATTTCAAGAGCAATCGTGTCGTGAACATTCGAACTCTGAATGATACACCATTCAATCTTGACATGTGATACGTATTGTTCATACCAATCTCAGAAATTGTTTTGTTCTGCCTCACCATACATTGAAGTATTACAAAAACGTTCACGATCTGTTGTTGCTGTAAAGTTCTCAATCGACTCGATATTCCATCGAAAAGCAGCTTTTTCTTTTGCTTCTTTTCGAGTCGAGGCGAAAATTCTGCAAGAAGCAACAATTCTTCGCTAATCATCTCTGAGCAAGACCATCCACCATGATTTCGTGTTTTTCTTATTCATGTTCTGTTTCAGCATAAATCGAATCGTGTATATATGCAATCTCATCTGCATACAACAGTGGGTCAAACACATCAAAGTATCCATTACATTGGCAGAGTTTTCGACATGCATGTGGATAAGCAAATGTGATCGACTTACCAAGTGACCGCGCAAACGCAATGCCGTTTCGTGTGCTTGGCCCCAAGTAATCGTACATATGATGCCGAACACCATTAATCACAAGAATAATATCACTGTGTGCGATTCTTGAGAATGACAATAGCGTCAAGCGCATTTGCATCACTTCAGATATATCATTCTGCTGCGCTCCACTGGAATAGACAAGACACCCAGCCAACGTAAACAATTCTGAAAAGAATCGATATTCACGGTCGAATGCCGCACTCCCAAGGAGTGTGACAACATTCGGCTGTCTCCATATTTCTCTTTCTTGGTACAATTGAAGGACTGTGTCATATGTTTCATAGCTTCGTCTTTGACGGTTATGACCCGTCGTATCAAGAACGAATCGTGATTGTTCCATATTATTCTCCAATTTCATCATCTTTTGGACATCGAGCTAATAATGCAAGTCGAAGAAGAGGCCGAGTAGGAAATAATTCGTTATGGAGGATTCGGAATCCGTATCGTTCAAATGTTCGTTTTGCACACTCGAAACCAGCACGATAAATGCTCGCTTGAAATGGAGAAAATTCTTCATCTTCTATTTTCCACTTGAGTGCGTCTTCATCCGAATCTTGTTCTTCATTAGGATGTGCTAATTGCCACTTGACACAAAATGTAACTCGCAAATAATACCATACATGTCCCATCCAAAGAATTTCATCATTGCTACATCGATTTAATTGTTTTTGTACCATAATTGTTCCTTAATCTGATCAAACATTGTGTGCATTCTTGGCAGCGTGTTTTTCTTTATGCCGTCTCTCCATCCAGAAGAAACGGAGTTGAAGGATTACGACGTCAACGTCCAGGACCGTGCAAGAACATCTGTAACATCATCAACAGCATCCAAAAATTGATGCGTCATTTCCGTATCCTTTTCAAGAGGAAACTCAGATGTCTGAATTGCATCATACTCATCTCGATGCACCATCCAAAAGTCTCGTGCTGCATCTGACAATGTCTTCTTATACTTTCGAAGCAATGCATCTGCGGCATCTTGATCTACAATTTCATTACCTGTCATTCAAAAACAATCCTTTCTGCTATGATCAACCATCCAATTGATTGACCTAATTTAATTATATCACAAAAATGTGGAAAAGTATATACTTTTCCAACATAAAAATGCTATTTTGAGTTTTTCATCGAGTCATTTTTGTGATGATGTTTGATTCTTTTGCACGTTCTCTTATTCTGATGCTTGTTGTGTCAGCGTTGCAAGTTCTGCTTCAATGTCTGCTGCTGGTGTCCCTGTCACAAGTGAAAGTGCTTCTGCAAATGTAATATGCTCAAATGCAATTGGGTGTTGCCCAGACGCATTGACCTCTCGGTATTTGACCATTGACCAACAATTAATTGCATGTGCAGGGTCACTCTCACTCAAAGCACATCGAATGAGCGCAAGACCTTCAGTGTTCATGTGTATCCTTTCTTCCCCAATCGGGTGTTGAGATATAGCCATCTTGCACAAGCATCTTAATGTTATCAAGAATTTCGTGCTGCAGATGTTCCATTTTCACATCAATTGAAACAGGAATATTTTTTGACTCAAGCAGTGCAATAATGTCTTTCTGATGCGCCATCATCCACTGCGACAATGTAAATCGCATAAATGCCGCTAATCCATCTGGATAACAAAGATTCTCTGGTGTTTTTGGCCACTCTGATTGGTGTGTTTTCCACCATAAATCTGCCATTCGAATTAAATGAAGTCGAAACGCATCAAGAAATGTATCAAGCAAGTGTATATCAAACAACAGTTGTTCAGGTGCTGCCATGACAATTTATCCTATCATTTTCAATATTTTCATAATTTTTGTTCTTCTTTATGCACAAATGCAAGTATACTAATGGACATTAGTCTCGTGCACCTCAACAATACACATCCACCTTTAGTCCGTCGGTTGAATGTCCGCGACACCTATCAGGAGACGTGCATCATCTACTGCTGTCTCTTCATTATCGCACTTTTTGATGACATGTGATTTGGATGTTGCAACAACGAGGTGAATCGAACACGATTCTGACCTGTAAATTCGAATTTCACCTATGCTTGTTGTCCATTCATGGAGGAGTGTCAGAATGCAAGAGAATTTCGTTTGCAAGTAATCTTGTGACATTGACTATTCCTTTATCGAGTCATCAGTGCTAAAAGATTCAAAATGGCTCCGATTAGCATCACAGCAAGTGCATGATTCATCGGTCGTTGGAGCCACAATTGTTTCCACCATGTTTCAAATGCTTTCGCATTCTGTAGCTCAGCTCGTGTTGGTCGATATTTGACACTTGCCGCAACAAGTCCTGCAACACCAACAGTGAGTGACACAGATCCAAGCAAAAGCAATGACAAATTGAATATGTGTATCATTTATGTACCCTTTCCCGTTTCTTCTTCATCACCAACAAGTACCTGTTCAGCGAGCACTTGACGTTGCACTTGTTTCATTCCCCACTCGATCAACCTTTCTTCCTCGAGTGGTGAGAGTTCAATGATCGTCAGACAGTCGAGCAACAGAAGAAGATGTTGGCGAACACCAGTAGCATCAAGGCGACTTGCTGCGATCAGAAACTTTGGTGGTGATACGGCGAGGATATGTATTGATCCTCGGTGGAGTCTGTACTTATATACTTGTTCGATAAGATCACAGACATGTCCGATTGTGAGTTGTGCTTTCCATTCGAGGATCATATCTCGTTCATTCATTTTGATATCTCGTTCATACATCAATATAATTCATAATACCCATATTTGTTGATCACTGGAAGAACATGCATATCATGATAGAGCGTTTTTAATAGTTGTTTTTGTGCATCATCAAGTAGAATAATACTCGTCGATGATCGACGTTCACCAGTACGGAGACGATGATAAATTTCATATTGCAGACGATTCACTTCTTGAAGTATTGCTGGGATTGGCGAATCGTCTGGAGCAAGTTCACTTGGTTTCGGACGATTCATTGTGTTACCATACGTAATATAGTTTGTCCGAGTACGACACAGATTAATCCGACAAGAAAACAAACAAATGCATACTGGAGACGCCACGCATACCAGACATATGTCAGATGCTCAGTGAACGTGACGTAGCGAAATCGAGACCAGCGACGAACGACACGGAAAAATGCAAGTGCAAACCATATCCATCCAATATAAATGCTACATGCTGAAACAAGCATGGCCACTATAACGACATGTTCAAGCATCTGTTGATGCATCTTGCAATACTCCCTCTGCCCCGAATGGCACATGTTCACCCAATTTCTCGTTGTCTTTGTAGACGAACAAGGCTTCTCCAACATCTTCTACATATTCGATTACTGCTCCACCGTGTTCTGGTCGCCCTATACGTATAGCACCAGCGTGTGTTAGAATACCGGAATGCAATCGAGTCAATGCATCTTCTGGCACTTCGACACGCTCACCTCGATCACCAAACACAGAGTAATATTGCCAATGTGTTCCAGTCACTGATGGTGGTGGTAACGGCTCATCGATTGTTACCACCAATGTTCGGTGATACAAAATCGTCTCGCCTGGATAGAATTTTGCATGAGGATATTGCTCTTGATTCATTGCTTCAACCTCATCTGCCCCATAGTTCCGGAGCATGAGGTATCGTCGATACCATGGATGCAACAGAAGTGGTGTCCAGTCACCATACTTCCCAATATAATTGAGCGCAATTCGTGTTGACTTCGTGCTTTTTCCTTTCGCCATCAAAAGAATTTGTTCTGCGAGTTGCAATCCGCCTCGAACAACTTGGAATATATCCTCATCTGTCTGAGAAAGGTATTCACCATTCGGTTCAATCATTCTTGTATCACTTTCTGAGTAAACCGTTCTTCTCCTTCAACATATTGCCAAGGAACAAGACGGTGTTCTATTCGAGAACGAAGTTGTATGTTTGCAATATGAGTGCATTTTGGGCATACATGTGGTGCAAGATGCTCAGGACAACAATATGTGCCACATGAGCATCGATTCCATGTTCTATTCACACAAAAGAAACACGCATGCATACATCACCTCTGCTGCAATGTTCCAACAATCAACATCGGATCTTTCGGATCTTGAAAGACATCAACAATTTCATACATTTTTCCGTCTTGCCACTGTATACGGCGACCTTTTGATGCCAATCGAAATCCATCGACAATCAAATGATCACTGAATTCGGTTAACTCATGCAATCGTTCATGCATTCGACCAAGAACAACAGAAAATTCACGAGGTGCACCGACACCGAGTTGAATCTTTTCTGTCGGTGCTGTGTCAACATCAATCGACACATGCCCTTGGCGATATATTTTCCGAATCGCCAAGACTATGCGTGCACCAACAGGAGCAACACGATCGAAAATGCGATGATAAAATACGCGAATTTTCTGTCTGCCCATTTGAAAAGTGCAAACGTAATCCCAACTAAAAGAATACCAAGGAGAAAGTAAAATAATTCGCCTGTTGTTGGCGGGAACCCTGCTGGAAAATGTGTCGTGATCACGATCGATCACTATCCTTTCACTTAACGGTTCATGTACGTAACACATATCTACCTCTTTGGTTTCAAAATGAATCCAAGAATAAGGGTCACAAAAATCGTGACGATCCCTATTGGGATCAGCATATTTGTAAAATCTGTTGCAGTATGTGTTGTCGTAAATGCAATGGTGATAAACACTAACACGACAACAATCGTTAACAGAATGGTGAAAAAACGCAAGAGTGCATATCGCTTTTGCACGTTTCACTCACTTTCATTAAAGTACACACATATCGTTGGAATACCCATTCGTTGAGCAATTCGATACGTCATTCCCTCACCTGTTTGCAATGCTTCTGGCGATCGATTTCGAAAACAGGCGAATACATAATCCGCTCCTTGCACCATGTATGTATTTCTATCACGAAACGATGTTTCTTCCAGCATTTCATGATATGATGCACACCACTGTTGCCACTCAACATCAACTTTTCCTCGATACGCTGGCACAATTGTAAACACATGTAACTGTTGACGTGTCGCAATTCGAGCAACGAGTGCATCAGTCCCAATACACGCACCAGTTCGAATGACAGCAGATGATCCAAATTCTAAGTGAATTTCAGTGAGAAGTGCTCGAAGCATCATTGAATCATTTACACACCTCTGTGATGGTCCAGTAAATGCAATATGCACTTCTTCAAGCATTACCGAACCCTCCAAAGCGGACGAGCTGACTTGAGTCGATCGGCATCAGACATTGCACCAAGAATACATAATCGTGTTCGAGCTTCGATTAATTCACCTGCAAGTGCTGCAATAATATCATACACATTGTCGAGATCCTTTGGAAGCACTTGGACGAGAAACTGTACTGTTGCAAAATCGTCAGGGCCAAGTACCTCAGCACACATTAACATACGTGCCCCAAATGAGCCACCATTCAGAATATACGCTTGAAGTACAAGATTTGTTGCGTCCACAAATGCAGCTCGACGTTGTCGTAACTCTTCACTCATACATGCACTCGATTCTCACGACGTGCTCGCGCTTTCGCTGATTTTCGAACACGTCGATGAAGAGCAGTATTTCCTTTTCCAAGACCACGACGATACTTGTTGGCAATACACCACTGATCTTTGCAAATGGTGCCTCGCACACTACACCAATCATTTCGTTTCGGCCCATATGCTCGCATTGTGTTTCTCCTACGCTTGACGAGCCCATGCTCGCAATTCTGCAGTTTGCCTTGCTCTTGATTCACGACTTTGTAAATGCTGTTTGCCGCGAACACATGCTCGACAGTATCGATATCGACCATTTTCTAGCAATCGAGAACACTCTTCACAGTGTCTTTTGTATGACACTGCGCTTGGAAACAGTGCACGAATAATTCGAAGTGCTTCATCTTGATCTATTGTTTCAAACTCAATGGTTATTTTCATTTTACTATTTCTCGTTTATTTTGACTGAATCGACGACTTTCCACGTATTTGTTGTCAAATCATGAAAAATTGATCCATGAATCATCGAAAATTCAAGTTTGAATCCTTGATCTACGAACCAACAACATGATTCAAAATAATGAAAAAATAACAGTCGACATCGAAACATCGGAAGATCCGTGTGAATTAATTGCAATAATTCGTCTTGTTGATGCAAGTGCTGTGTAATATCATTCAATTTGGCGTAATATGCTGTTCGCCACGCTGTTTTTGGATTGGCCGTTCCCTTACGCAATTTCTATCACATTCCAGATGACATTTGGGGCCCCTCGATGAGCAAAGATGTAGAAAACTACATCTCACTTTTGGGTGCTCGTTTGCCATCATATACATACTGCTGAGTTCCAGCAACCGTTCGACGTTTCAAACTTAATCCGTGCTGTTCAAACCATGCAAGATGCGTTAACAATTCTCCAAGCACAAGATTCACTTGCCCAAGTTGATGTGCAAACTCTTTTTCGTCGATGCCATCAGGCACAAGATAGATCATTGTGTTCACCTCGACGATCGGTATTCGTCGTTCATGAAACCACGCAAGTTCTCTTGCTCGTGCACTTGCAAGCATTGTCATATTCACTGCAGTTAAATGTTGGTCAATTTCACTTTGTTTCGGCAATACCTGCCGCATTCCTGGTAATTCACGTTCTCGCATATGTACCTTTACTAAGAACAATTATATCACAAAGTGGAGAAAAAGTACATCGTTTTACGCATTTTTGAAATGTCACTGATTCACAATGACAATGTAATAACACTTGGTTGTCCCTGTCGGCACGCATCTCGTACACGATCGACAAGTTTTGGATATTTTTTCACGCATACAGGACCCATTCCACCATTCTTTTCAATATCGTGGAGTGTGCGGATGTTTGTGAGCACTTTTTCGCAATGCCAACACCGTTGTGACATTTTCGCATAATTCATCGCATACTGTGCATTTTCTTTTCCTGTGACAAGGACTTGCACTGCTGCGATTGCGGCTGCTTTTCGCTCAGCATCTAACTCTGGGTCTTGCGTGAATGATCGAAGAAACACAAGTTTCCCTTCGACCGTGATAAAAGCACAATGCACATACTCAGTACCTTTATGTTGCCCGAAATGCACTCGAATCCATCGAGACCCGACATATTGCCCCTTTTTCCTCGTCTTGATCCAGACAACAATATGCCGACGTGTTCCGTTTTTTAATACATATTCAATACTGAATCGACCATCAAAGAGATCGATGACTTGTGGAAGCAAATGTGCTTGTGCATCGAGTGTTTTCAATGGTGCAGATGTAATATCATCACGGTGCGTTTCGATCATTGGAAGTGGTGTTTGAATGACTGGGGTGCTGAGTACTCGTTGAAGAAGTGGAGTTGTGACAATAGGACACCCGGCATGATATCCTACTTTGAATTCATAATTGTATTGAAACATATCACCTTTGGCGAATGGTTCATGACAAAACGAACATGTTCCTGGAAATTGTGCTTTGATCGTCCTAATATTCATGTTCTTCCCTCCAATTTGTATTGTATACTAGTATTTTATCACAAAATGGAGGAAAAGTACATCGTTTACAAGAACACATCGATTCTATGATATTCCTTCGGGTACTTCCACGCCAAATAAGCGAAGCAGATCATTTCGAATTGCTTGATACAGTTTAATATCATGTTTCGCACTCACCAGTTTCAAATAGTGCGTTTGAACACTATCTGTCGGTGAGTTTCCATTCATCACTGATCTGTTCTCAGCGTCACGAATATCCTGATACTGATCTTGCAATTCAGCATATGCACTAAAAAGTGTCCCGAGTGCTGTGTCAAAATAGGTATGCAACATATCAATCGGACTCGTGTTCAAGTCGCCAAACTTTCCAGCTTCTTCTTTTGGATCAGCGAGAACGTATCGACCTGTTTTTGGATTCCGTCGAAGTGATACACCCATGTCAGCAGCTTGCCGCAGGAGCTCATTGATTCGATGCTCTTTTTCAACCTCGAGATCTGGATTGTTATTAATTCGCGCCCACAGTAATTGCCCATACACACCATTGATAACGAGCACAAGATATCGTCGAGGCGACATGCTTGCTTTTTCTTTTCGGGGTGCTGGCCCTTTTCGAAATGGCGTTGGTTCTTCTTCTGAAATATCTTCTTCTAAATAATCTGCATGCTGAGACATGTTTTTCCTCCTTGCAAAAAAAGACAATTGAATTTGACACAATTATATCATATTTTCTTCAAAATGTATATAGAAAATGATACTTATTTTAAGATAAGAAAAAGGCAAGTCACGGCAATCCCGATTGAAAGAAGTGATTTCAGAAGCTCACGATCACGCTTCTTTTGAACTTGATGAAGATGATTTCGAACAGGAAGCGTCGTGAGCCAATAGTGACTTCCAGGCGTCGATTGTCGTGTGATTTGATAGAGGTGTTGCAGCGCAATGCAATTATACATCCAAAAAATGCCCAAAAGGGCAGACCCAATGCCGATAGATCCAATCATGAATGATCCTTGGGTATTTGCTGTCGTAAATCGTCAATGAGCGTGAGAAGCATTCGAAGTGCCTGACATTCCAGTGCTGTGCATGTTTCGAATGCTTCTTGTGTCAACGACTCACTGTGAAACGCTTGCGCAAGCACAAGACACATTGCTTGCGCAATTCTAATTCGATCATCCAACGATGGGTCTGATGACATGCGAACTAACCGTTTTTTATTCTTTTGACGATCGTTCCGCTCGGCGAGTTTCTGCATGTACTCCTACTTGTTTCGCTGATTTTGACATAATGTATGCAGATAGCTGCATCCGAATAATCTTCTGTCGTTCAGGATACTGATTAAACATCAACTCATCTGCAAAGTCAAGGCCACGTTCTGAGACCTTTCCTGGTGAAACACCAGCGTCCCGAATTGTTTGCATGTATGATGTTACTGCACGAACATCTTCATCAACAGATAAGTTGGCAATATCACGAAGTGATGCCAATATGTCACTTATCACGATTTTTCTCCTCCTCAAGTGCGAATGTTTCAGCAAGTCGAAATGCTTTTGCTGAAAGTGAAATGTGAACACTTTTATGTGCATTCGACCCAAGTGCCCGCAGAACAACATCTGCAATGGCACTCCACATTTGTGCATGCACAAATGATCGATCAACAATCGGTCGAAGACACCGAGAAATATATGTCCCAACATCACAGGCACTTTGTGCGATCGCTACTTCCTCTGCCCATAAATCAGCAAAAATATCATGTCGAGAAAGATCGTCCGCAAAATGTTGATGTAATTCGAGTGCAATACACACTCGAAGCAGTGTTCGATACTGTCGAAGCAATGTTTCTCTTGCTCGTGGATCCTGTACGCACGAATCCATATTTAATGCAATCTTGATTTCAATCAATTCTGGAATCACTCTTTGCTCTGTTTTCATATCATCACTGGGTATTCTTGAAATACATCAATACACGCCGCACGAAATGCATCAATTTGCGATGTATATCCGAATTTCTCACATCGATTATCTCTATATGATCGATGGTAACAGACTGCACCAACGTGCAGTTGAATGATAATTTTAAGACACTCCCAACACGGAAGGTGTGAGCAATAGAGAATCGTCTCATGCATTGACACACCTTGTAAGTTTGCAAACAGGAGCGCATTATGTTCTGCATGCACAGCTCGAATACAGTGTCCATCCGTGACAATGCACCCAGCATCTTCACAGTGTGCTGTTCCTCTTGGAGAACCATTATACCCAGTCGAAATGATGCGTCCTTGCACTGTCATCACTGCACCAACAGCCATTCGAGGGCATGAACTTCGAAGCGCGACAACTTCAGTCATGGTAATAAATTGCTGATGCAATGTGATTCTAGACACCTTTATCGTCCCCTTGTGAATCGACTTGCATCGAGCAAATCTTGAAGATCTTGTGCACGCTGCCGTCGTTCATGATCATATGTTTTTGTTGCGACTTGCACATCATGGGCTTTGAGACTCGTCATATGCATGTAATCACTCTTTTGTTTTTTGTTCTTCCCTCGAGTCTCGAGAAACTTTGAGTAATCTTCGCCACAGATGACTTGAATATTCGTAACAACAGGCAATCCAAATGTTGACACAAGCTCTTGTATGAGTGTATCCTGAATTGTCGTCTTTGAATAGACGACCAATAGACGACTCAGTGCATCCGCAAGGTGTTGTCCAGTGAGTTTGCTTAGATATGCATAAATCGCTTGTCGAGCATCACCGGCAGTCACAACCGCTGCTCTTGTTGCGGGCGTATCTGCGAACCCTGTTGACGTAACCATTGCTGACAAAATTGGAGACGCACCAGTCTCCAATCGATTCATCAGAAAACATGACTTATCATCATCTTTGTGATAATAAGCAATTGCTCCCAACACATTTCGGATGGTGAGTGCTCGATTATGAGGGCACTGAATTGTTTGCGTTGCAACAGTAATATCAGTCGGTTCTACGACGGTGATATCGTCCATTAAAGTTCTCCTAGAATACTTTTCGCAATGTCGACACCAAATGTGCTCACGGACGTCTTTCGAAGTCCATTCGAATACGAACCGCCCATTTCATTTGGCTCGAGCAACAACCACTTGAAGATTTTAACGCCTCGTGCAAGCAGTTTCGCTTCATCATCCTTGTAACTATCACCAAATCCACCGTCAGTAATGACGTGGATAATACGACGTTTTGACTGCCACCGCATATTCAATGCTAATTGATACGCTGGTGCAAGGTTCGTTCCACCATCTGCTCGTGGGAACAAGCGTGCTTCCCGAATGGATTTATCGAAATCCAGAAGTGCGACAGCTGTTGTCGAAAAATCGATATCCGCAGATCGGACACCTCGAAGTTGCTGAACAGAAGCGAGTAAACATACGGTCATTTCAGCATATTCTTTCTGAATTCCTGCAGTCGATCCAGAAATGTCACGAATAACAACAACATCAACACTAAGGTCAACGGGTTTCATGACCAAGTAATCTCGATCTGAATCACCCGTTAAACTATTGACATATGCTTGCTGTTGACGTGCTAAATTCATGTCGCCATCAAATGTGGGACATGGTCCGACCGCATTTAGCTTCCTCTTAAATGCATTTCGAATAAGTGTAATCGTTTCTGCATACTTTGCAACGGTTGACCGATAAAATGCTGTATCCTTCTCTTCAACGCTGATGTCACGTAGCTCGGATCCAGGCATTTTTCCAGTATCAGGCGTGTTCTGCACCTCATCAAGCACATCTTTGAGATTTGACGAAAGCACTTGCTCTGCTTCACCAATCACTTCTAGATCACCTGCATTTAACGGGCGAAAAGATCCTGGCGCGAGTCGAGACATTGCAGTGACAAGTTCTTGCGATTCGGCTGTCGTCATGAAGTATTCATAGACAGCCCTCGTGACCAACATCACATTCGAAACATCCAGTCGAACGGCACTTAAAATGAGCGGAATAAGAAAGTCACGGAAATGCGGATCCATATGGGGTGTCACCACACCAAACCGAACTAAGTAAAAGAAATCATCCTTCATTTGAACAAGTGTGCTTCCACCCTTCATTGATTCGATCTGCACCATATCTGTATCACGTCGAAGTGCTGATAAAATCCACCGAAGATACGTTGATACAGATGGGTATTTCAACGTGCCTTGATATTCAATTTGAGCATCGAGAAGAACATTGTGCACGAATTTGAAAAACTCTGTTGGAATCGGTGACAAAACGTCAAATGATTTGAACAAGATGTGGAACACTTCATGATATAAAAGCCCCACAACAAATTCATTGTATGATACTTTTCCATTCAACATCGACGCTGTGTAGAGTGTTCTCGCTTTCGGATGATTGATTCGAATAGTATACTTGTTTTCGTTTTTGATAAATGACACCGATGCCACTGGTGCATTCAAGTCAGTCGTCTCCTCAAGAGAGACGTTCTCACCTCGAATGAGGTGCAATGGCCTCAACACAGACTGATGCATATGTGTACCTCATTTAAATCAATTATATCACAAAGTAAACAAAAAGTACATCGTTTATGTTTATAATTTTAAATGATTGTACTCAGCACGTCTTGTCTAAGCGACGTGTCGAATACATCCATGCCTTCCATATCGACATGAAAATTCACTGCCGAAAGGACGAGTTGCTTAAATTCTTCAACACCGGTCTTTGAGACAAATTCAAGAAATTCCCCAATCTCTGGCCTCTGCAATGCCGTTGCGTCTTTTGCAACAATTTGCAGTCGAGTTGCGATATTTTGTCTGGACGCAGCAATGTTTTGATTTTTCGTGAAGTAGTCTGCGATCTTATTTGCTTTTGCACTCATTTCAGGGTGTTTTATTTCCGCGAGCTGCGCGAGGAGGATGCCGTGCGCGATATTTCTAGCACTCAAAGGCCAATCAGGTCGTCGTTTCTCACGCACGAATGATGTCAGAAATGTAATCACAGCATCAGGTACATCAAGAGGTGTTGACCCCAACCAATTGCGACGTGCAATGTCTTTTGCGATGACCAATTCATCTTCAAATTCAGGATATTCAAATGCAAATGAGATAACTCGATTTGCAAAACTTTGCGGAACTCGAATATTTCCCGCATGGGTCGATGCATTTGACCCATAAATCACACGCATTCCATCAGCATTAATCGCTCTGTCACCAATCGTGATGACTGAATCGCCGCCATCAAGACTGTTGAACATCAACAACATCTGGTGTGTTGAATGCGTGATTTCGTCAACGAGCACGATTGCTTTCTGCTGTGCAGCAATTGCCATCACGCCTTCGACAACCTCGAGACTGCCACGAATAATTCGATGCCCTAAGAAAATCGACGTTTTTGTGTCTTCTGGTGAAAGCTGTACATAATAACATGGCACTTTGTGTGTGTGGCTGTACACCTTTCCTACAGCTTTCATTGTCGCTGTTTTGCCTGAACCACTTGGTCCGATAAGGTAAAGTGGAATCGTTGTATTTTCGACAACTTTCAACAAATGTCGTGCCTTCCTCGCGGGTTCTGTGCCAACAAGCTTCGGCACTTTCGTAATATCGAGTAACGCATTATGTACAACTGGTGGTGCACTTGCACCATTTTGTGTCGTTTGAACCATTTTTCTCCTCCGTACATGTTTTGATAGCATAATTATATCATATTATGCGCAAAAAGTACATATTTTTTGATGATAATATGCACATAATAAAAAAATTCATCGATTCTAAACGCAAAAAAAAGGGAAGGATCGACGATCCTTCCCTCGAGACAGAGAGGCGAGTATGTTACCGAAGACGAGCAAGCACTTGAGCAGCCAGATCGTTTGCGTCTGTTGATCCATCTGCTTCAATGACAAACACATGTGGGTTGCGCAACGCAATCTGTTTCCACTGTTTCACTGCACGATCGTGTTCATGTCCAAAGCCGAGCACAACGGTCGTCGCATACACTTTTCCACTTTGCTGTTCAAGCCACTCGGCAAACTGATCACCATCACCTAACTCACCATCCGTAATCGTCACCAATCCAAGAATTGGTTGATATTCGGTATCGAGAGGGCCATCTTCACGACCAGATCCGAACTCGTCATTGTAATGTTGCATTTGAAGACGCACAGACGGCATGATATAGGTATTTCCACCCCAACGCACGGTTCGCATCATAAGATCAAAATTGTTTGGATTGAGATCACCAGCATTATCTTCGGGGTCGTTGTCGCCACGTGCAAGTGGATACACTTCACGCATATGCCCTTTCCCAATCGCACCAGCACGCGCCCCTCCAAACCATGTGGCGAATGTGCCACCTTGCCCATGCTCATCACTCGCCTGTGCATCAACGTCTGCAGTGCCAGCCACAATACCGCGAAGCAATCGAATCGCGAGTAATTTCTTCGTGATAGTTCCAGCACGATCTGCATCATCATCCATTGATGTTGTTACATCAAGTTGAACAGCAGGTTCAATCGGTGTTGACAAAATGTTGTTCCTCTCAATTGTATTTTCATTTTCAATTTTCAGTGAAAAGAGGCGCGTCCTCTAAGGCCGAATGAGGGGATCGAACCCACGACATCCGATTTACAAAAACGGTGCTCTACCACTGAGCTAATTCGGCGTTTTTCGATGATACTTCTGTGCTCGTCGTTTCTCTTCTTTTGCTGTCATAAGCATGAAAAAGAATGAGACAAGCCACAGTGCACCAATAAAATACCAGAGAAACCAGACGAACAGATAAATGAAATTATAGAGAAATGCATACAATACAGTAAAAAATAGTAATAATGATGAAGCAGCAAGAAGAAATGGAAACGCTACTTCCCCGAATCGACGCATCGTACTCTCTTATGACATGCATTGCATTACGAATTTGAAAATGTGACTGTGTGATTCTGTGTATCATCTGTCCATGTGATCATGGCAGATTTCCAATTTGCTGAAAGAGTACAGAGTTGTGTATTCCCTGTCCCTTCAATTGCAGGAATATCGAATTGCGTTTCATGCGTTGCTAACGTCTCTGTGCATGAGACATTTGTCGGCACAACATGCTGATTGCTTATCGCAACAAAATCACTCTCTGTGCATTTCTGCAAAAAGACTGTCGAATTATGAATGCGTTGCGTCGATGCGACATGGCATGTTGTTGGTGTCGTACTTGTTTCTTGAGGTGTTGGCCCACCAGAACATGCTACGGCGAAGACGCAGAAAACACACAAGAGCAAAAGTCGTTTCATGCGTCATTCTCACCTAATAGTAATGCTTTCATATTTATTGTGTACACGAGATGCCCTTGATCGTCTTCAACTTTGAACACGAACCAAGGATGACGCACTGGATCAATTTCATTTACAAGTTGTCCATAGACACGGAGCGCGTTTCCAACAACGGTTGCACGTTTTGGTGCATGTGTTTTCTCGACAAGTTGATCAAGTTGATCCAATGCACCGAGTTCAAAATCGAATGCAACGCGAACACTTCCTTCAGAGTTCATTTGTATTTCTCAATTCAGTGAAAGGCGCACTTATTGTATGAGTGCGCCTTTGTCCCAACAATTTCGGAAGGAGACTTCCGAATGGAGTCAAGTCGACTCGAACGACTGTTTGTCACATGTTTCCTCATGGCATTTTGTGCCCCTACTCATGGAACCGCACTGCCAAAAGATCATGTAAGATATGTAGCCATCTCTCCACAAATACGTGCATGATCTTCTGAGAATATGTAACTGTCCTTCCACCTAGACGATGACTCCAATGTGACATGAGGGATTCGAACCCCCAGTACCCGAAGGTGCTTGCTCTACAGGCAAGTGCAATACCATTCTGCCAATGCCACTTATAATCCATTTTCATGCAACTCACGAATTTCTTTGAGCGCATGTTCAAAAATCGACTGTGCTTCCGATCCTTCCCAATTTCGATTATGTCGAAATCGAAGCCCAAGACCAAATAAAATGATCCTGACATCAAGTCCAGGAAGCATTTCATCATACTCGACTTCACACGTCCAGATATGAAATGTATACCAATTAAACGATTGTCCAAATTGATTCCATTCATTGACAGAATGGAGAAATGCACGTTCTCCAAACAGTAACATCCATTTTCCGACGACATGATCGTAGTGAATTCGCATATCGACCTTTTAAAATATAGCGGGTGTCAGATTTGCACTGACGTTTTAGGACTATGAACCCCACGTGGTACTACTCCACTAACCCGCGTCGATCCCTCTGAAAATAGCACAGTAGTTCCAGAGGGATAGCAAGGATAGGTGGCTGATGGGACAGCCTGTTTCACCCACTTATTGGGAAATGGGTGAAAGCTCGTTACGAGAATCGAACTCGCGCATTCTGGTTGGAAGCCAGACAGTGTACCACTCACTTAAACGAGCAACGTTCTTTTCACAACACAGCAATGGTCAAAAGCACTGTGAAAAGAACACTTGATGCTGTCGTGGCAGCATCATGTCTGAGTGGAGGGACTCGCACCCTCGATCTTCTGCTCCCAGGGCAGACGGACTTGCTGCTATCCTACACCCAGGAACTGGGGTCACTCGACCCCAGCCGCAATGTCCTCCTCTGGGAACCACTTCCCACAAGAGAAGTCTACTGTGCACGAAAGTGGTCTCGCGCAGTTCGTTCATCGAACATCTGCCACGTTGCGGGCGTGGCATGGACGAGGTGGTTAGGTGCGACCTAACTGATCCCTCAGGGGCACCTCGCGAGCATCCTTCAGCACTGTGTCACGCTGTAACAGCACTTAAACATGCTCAGGTGATCAAGATCGTATTCGATTGGAAGAAGACAGCCCTCCTCCCATCGATGTGGGCAGAATTGCTTCTGCTGCAGCATCCAAGTGCGGGTACACTTCGTTAGCATCTCCTGCAACAGAGAGCCTCCGAGGATGCTATTATTGAGTTGTTCGATACGATCAGTTCGCTTTGTGATTAAAGCGACTGTCTGAGAAGAGACTTGCACTCTTATTTCCTCAATGTGTTTGCAAGGCCGATCATGAGGTGTGTTTCTCTTACACTACTCAGACAAAGAACGAGCGAACTCGTTCCCTTTCAGAACAGTCCAAAGAACAACGTTCAATGGTGAAGGACACCCGAAGGTGTAAAAAAGCTTAAAACAGTGTTCTTTGCACCTGCCCTGAACTCGTCTCCTCCGATTCGAACAGAGAATAAGTGGTCCAAGGCCACTCGTGTTACCATTACACCAGAGACGAACAATTACATCCAATCATACATTTCATCTTCATGCTCAAACGAGTCGTATTTTGTCTGTTGTATTTGCAGTTCGAACAACTCAGAAGAGACTATCGTACATACTAGATGTGCAACAAAGAGTGCACATATACACAATAGAACAGATATTTCTGCTGCATGATTTGTTACGAGAACAAATACAGCAACCATTTGGCAGAACTCAATCAAGTGGAGCAACCGATAGAGACGATATTGTCGTTTTCGACTACATTCTGGATGCACTGATTGAGATGGTTCGAACATACCTCCTGTTTCCATAACACCTCCTCTGATTAATAGCCCTGGCGGGAATCGAACCCGACATCTTCCCTGTGAAAGAGGGATATCCTGCCACTAAACGACAGGGCCAAGATAGCATCGTTTTTCTCGAGCAAATCGAATTCTGGCTTCACGTTCACGACCTACCCATCGACATGCTCTTCCAGTTTTGTGCATTTTACACATTGAACAGAGTGATCTGCTTTTCCTCTTGTACATTTTTCGCATATATTCCACCTTTCTGCCTTCGTGTTTCAGAAGGCTCAGTCTTGGGTGGATGATCCCATGGATGATTTTGCTGCATACTGTGTCCTTAAAATAGCGAGTGCACCTGTTCTCTGCCCGCAATACTACGCACTCCTTTACTTCTGGGACGATCAGGGAGAATAGGCAAAACCATGATCGATGTAGAAGAAGGTGGCCCTCTCGGCTCGATTCGAACGAACATCTTTCAAATTAACAGTTTGACGCTTGACCATTAAGCTACAAGAGGTCGATTATAATTGCATCAACAACAGGTGCAGGTGCACTTTCTACAGGAAACATATTCGACCATTCAACAACACATGCATAACATGAGTCACTATGTTCATCACAAACATGATAAAACGGGTGAATCGAACACACGAGCGTCGCAACGTTTGGACAGTCGATTCCTCCAATATCATTCCACCAACACAACACTGATGGATTTTGAATTGATTCAAATGTTCGACGTGGTGCATTGTGTGTTTCAACAATACTCTTTTCACACATATCGCATCTCAGTGTGCATATTTTCTCCTCGAATATAAGAGTACGAGCAGAGTGACATGTTCCACATTGCCGAACAACGGTGGAAGCCCAATCTGAAACATGTTGGGAAGCAGTGCGCATACTCTTATATGTTGATCCTTCCTGCATAAAACGAAAGGAAAACTCATATTGTTTGCCACATGAGTCGAATGGCAACGCATCTCAGCGCGTCATTCTGCTACCTGGAGACGATCTGGTTTCACCCAGAAATGAGTGGTCCGAGTTGAACGGACAAATTCACAGCACTCATACAAATATGAGCGTACTGGATGGATTTGAACCATCAACCGGGGTATGAACCCGTTTAGCATCGCCGACACTAAGGGCAATACGCTCTTGATCCCCAATCACACACCAAGGAGGACGAGAAAAGAACCTCAAAATAGCGCAGTTCCATGACTCCGACATTCGACGCACGAACGAACCGCAAAGCGATCCACAGGGGACTGCGCACTCCCTGTACGGGCAGAGCCATGGTTGAAGGGACGTCTCAGGGAATTGCACCGAACGACTCGTCAGCCGTCTGATCCTCTCTCGTCCCGTATGGCCATACATCGAGAGTGTGCACTGTACACTAGAGTCCCAAAAAATCTCTCCATACTTTCGTATATACATCTGGATACGGAACCCTGGTAAAAGTAGCATCCAGGAACGGCGATACAGAAAACATGGAGAGAAAGCGGACGGTCAGACTCGAACTGACTACCTCAGCGTTGGCAACGCCGTATTCAACCTCTTGAACTTCGCCCACATGATCCAAAACACAATTTGCTCTGCGAAACATCTTTCAGCCCTCATGTCTTTTGATGCGATCGCCCCAACATGATCTCTGCAGTCGTGCTCTTCCTCTTCTGATTGGATCGTCAGTCAATGGGGAGCCAATCCCATGTGTTATCCGCAGCCATCATCGGACGATCTTGTTGCAATCATCCTCTTTCTTCGGGCGGACGCATACAATCGGAAGGAATCGAACCTCCGTCAATGCCGTATCAGGACACTGCTCTCCCATTGAGCTACGATTGTGCATGTCTCTCGAATAATTGGCAGATTCGAGAGACACTCGAAAGGAGACTCACACAGCGTTGTCATCACTCAACAACGTACTAGGTAGGTTCGAACTACCGCCTCGCATGTCCCGTTGCGATGATCTTCCTGCTAATCTATAGTACGAATGCAATCGAGTGGACTCGAACCACCAACAAACAGTTTCGAAGACTGTCACTCTGTCCATTGAGTTACGATTGCGTATGAGAGAGGCTGGAATCGAACCAACAATTCTATCACCCTTGCGCACGGGAACGATAGACCCATCTTACGGATAGGCGCAATACCATTCTGCCACTCTCTCTCGTTGTAAGATTATACAAGTTCATGTTCCCAAATGAACTTCACTTGATATCCTAATTTTTCTAAATTTAATTTTCGGGAGTTATCATTATCTCTCGCTTGTAATTGTTTTTCAGAATTATGTCCACATTGCTCACATCCATGAAAGTAACATCCTTGTATTTCGACGATCAAATTTCTTTCGGGAAGATAGAAATCAACTTTATACCTTTTAATCCATTTTTGTTTTTCGAATTGAATATTATTATTAATAAGTATCTCTTCAAAAATGCATTCTGGTTTTGTACCTTGAAACTTTGCACTCTGCTGTGTCAAATGATTAGTTCGTTTTTGTCTCTCTTCATCAGTCAAAGGTTCCCAAAACTTTATTCTGCTTTTTGAAAGTCTCTTTTTACCATCATCTGAAACTTTTCTATTTAAATACGTTTTACCAATTAACGATTTTGAAATATGTTGTTTTTGAATGGATGGTAATGATTTTCCTGTTAATATTTTCTTTGTATTTGCACCTATTTTTGCTTTTGTTTCAGCAGAATGATAATGGCCACTAAACGTATTCCCATTGTTGCCATTTTTTTCACCAGACCTTTTTGCAGCAGCAGAAATTTTTTGTTTGGCTTCATTGGAATGATGTTTATTTTTGAAAGACATATTACACTCCCATGAATGCGATATCTTCCTCACCGATAGCTCAGTTCGGAATATCCTTGACAATGCTTCAGGATCGCCTTATCGCGAGGCTTGCAGTGTTGAATCGTTTTGCATCAGTGATAGCTATTGTAGCACTGAATTGGTGATTCCACCAAATTCCACCCGTCTACGTCGGTGGGCTAGACCGCCGGCCAAGAAAGACTCCAGTTCGCCTCGTAGATTGATCCACCAAGTGAAGGGAGATGGAGATAAGGGGACTTGAACCCCTAACCTCTGCTCTGCAACAGCAGCGCTCTTCCAATTGAGCTATATCCCCAAAGGTATGGCAATCATCATACCCCGTTGTCGTGAAATCAGTGTAACTTTGTAGGGAACCTGATTTCACATCAGGAAAATGGCAGAATACCCCTATCCCGAACGATCACTGTGCGGAGTCGAACCTTTTACTACTCCATCTCTGCAGAGTCAACATTGCAGTCGATTTTCAGCATGACCTGTTGGAGTGAAACTCTACCGTTGAGTTATCAGTGACCGAGAGGAGCAAGAATGCTCTACAGAACATTCCATCGGATGCCACATCCGTCGTTGGCTCCTCAGCAACGAAAGTGCTCATGCTCCCTTTATGCAGAAGAGAGGTGTTTCCAGTTTTCCTTCGGTGCGGGTGCACTCACATCCCTCGGAAGGACGTCGGTTTGCGGGTCTGCTGCATCATTAACCTACCCGACGGCGATAGTGTTTCCACTACCACGCATTGCGTTTCGTTTGACTGTCGCAGTGCAGAAAAGCCAGTCTAGTCCAGCACTATCGGAGGACCCCACGGTTTGAAGAGTTGTCTCTCTTGGACCTGCTTGTCAAGAGGTATGAGCTCCAGTCGGCCCACTCCCGATAGAGGGACTCGAACCCTCACTCTAGGGCCCCTCGCCCTAGGTGTTTGCCGATTTCACCATATCGGGGTACATATCTTGCCGTACAATGGCGAAAATGCAAGATATGGAACGGCGCATACGAGAGTTGAACTCGTATTCTCTACCGTGACAGGGTAGCGGCTTGACCATTCGCCTAATGCACCAGATACTGCGTTCTCTGTACCCTTGATTCTTGTCACATAGCGGACTATGTTCCGCACAAGGCCCGTGACGAGCTAGCGATCGTAGCAGTCCACGGCTCACGCCTTCGGAAGGACTCGAACCTCCGTAAGTGGTTTTGGAGACCACCGTCTTAGACCACTAGACGACGAAGACAAAAGGCTCTCGTGCTTGGATTCGAACCAAGGCCTTTCGTACCCTCTCTACCTGTTGCAAAGAAACGCCTTGGCAGCTACACAAGTAACTTCTTTGTGGCAGTATATCTAGAATCACTGCAAGGAAGATAAAAAGCATACGAATGTCCTAGACCGCTGGACGACGAGAGCAGAAAAGAATCAGTATGAATATATTCTACCAGGATATTAAGAAAGGAGTTCTGTTCATACTGATTCTTAAAGCAGTGATTGGATTTGAACCAACAGTATAGGTAATGAGCCTACACAATTTCACCTACAATCAGGCACCGCTTCCTTGATTTTCAACACTATACCACCCGTAGCCCCCACGGCAATGAGTGGATGGACCCAACTGGACTCGAACCAGTGACACCAGCATTTTCAGTGCTGTGCTCTACCAACTGAGCTATAAGTCCAAAAACCCCTTCTACATTGTCCTGCACATATTTTAGGAGAATATCGTGAATATGTGTAGAAGGAGCAAGCCTCTTGACTGAATTGAACAGTCGTCTTCCTCGTACGAAATGGGCATCCTACCGTTGAACGAAAGAGGCAGAAATTTTCTCTGAATGCGCAGATGAATTGCCGTTTCGGAGTGATACATTCAGAGAAAACACGGAGGGAGTAGGAATCGAACCCACAAGACGTTGCCGTCTAACTATTTTCAAGACAGTCTCCTTAACCAGCTCGGGTTCCCTCCACAGATCAGCAAATCGGCACTCTCTCTGAACGTGTACTTGTCGTTCAAGGGGACGTGGTCATTTGCTGATCATCTTCAAGCTGATATCCTCATAGTCTTAGGGACTTAAAGCGAATCGCCTGCCTCCCTTACTTCCTCCCGTGGTGAGAGTCAAAGCAGTGGAACTTAGAGCTGCATGCTACTTGAGAAGGGCTTGAAGTGTTTACACCATTAAGAGCACCTGTCCTGGATCCAAAACAGAGTGGACCAATGATGTAATGGGTGCTGATGGAGTCGAACCACCTCTCCTTGCATTTTCACCAGTTTACTGAACTTCTTACGAAGGTCAGACCGCTTCTTGGTGAAAGAACAAGTCCGCATTTGCCGAACTCGGAACACCCCCACATTTCTCTCCTGTCCGAGTTGAACGAACAACTCCCGAAGGAGCAAACACTGGAATCGAACCAGTTACATCCTGATTAGAAGTCAAGCGCTCTACCAAGTGAGCTAGTTTGTACGTTCGTTGCGTGAGAGGACACTTGAGAAAACTATTTGCGCTGTTCAAGTCAAGAGTGCATCCCTTTCGGGAACAAAATCCAATTGTATGTATGCACTCTTCGTGAGAAAACAGAACAAATATGGATCTCTCTTCTAGCGGCCATGCTAGAAACTTCCGAACATGTTCGACGTGCGATAAGGTGGCGACAAACCCCTTGGCCTCTTACACTAGAGAGACATCTCTTCATCTTGGCAGGTGTCAACTTCATTTGGAAGATGAAGGACCTAAACAAATGAAAAGATTGCTATTCTGCAATTTGTAGAGCGTCACGACCCATCTGTGATCGAATCTGCTCCTCGATTGTGAATGTACGTCTCACTCGATTTCACGAGTGCGAATACATGAGAGAAATGGCAGATGACAAAGGACTCGAACCTCTGTTTCCCACCAGTCCAAGTAGTATTTGGACATTGCTCAGTTTGATACTACCATTCTGGGCAATATACTGGTTCGTCTTAACCGATAGACGATCATCCATAAAAGTTATTAGAGAAAATTCGTAGCTAGAATCACACAAGTTTGCTCAATCGTCCATTAGGAGCGATGTTCAAATTTCCTCTATCAACTTACATTTTTATTATAACATGTTATGCGCAAAAAGTAAATACTTTTTTAGTGAATTTTTTCAACATTTTTCGAATTCATTTTGTCTGGAAATTCACCAAAAAGAATTCAAGCGACCAACACGAAGTCAGTCGCTTGAATGAAAGTGGCGGAGTAGAAATGTTAAATTTCGAGAAGGTCATCGACGTTGACGTCACCCTTCGGTGCGGCAGCAGCAACAGCGTGTTTTGCTGGTTTTGTGGATTTCGGTTCAGGTGTTTTTCGGGGCTTTTTTGCCTCGACAATCTCTTCTTCGTCCTCTTCATCATCCTCGTCCTCGTCAGTTGCAGTGACCTCTGAGAAATTCGTACCCTTCACCATGGCAGTTTCAGCTTTACGCATCGAGTAATTTGGATGCACGTGCTCGATGAGTTTGATCCCATTGCTCTCAGCCAGTAACAGCAGTAAACTCGCAGAGAGAGGGAAGCGGCGTGTGATATCGCGCCAGTGTAAATCTGTCTGATGCTCTTCATCAGTTGTATGTCTCGATTTGAGAAATGCCTGAGCTACTGTTGCAGCTTGGGCAATCGGCCAACGCTTCGCCATTTGTATAAACTCCTTCATTTATTTTGGTTGATCATGTTCGCTGTGCGAACTACTAAGAATATTATATCATTAAATAGACGAAAAGTACATTGTTTTGGAATGAATTTTCGTCTATTTATGGAAATTCACATTATTCACCAGTTTCCCTTTGGCGATACCCTATGTATGGTTGTCCCTGAAAATTCGCAGGCGGATACCCAGTTTTCTGCATGAATTCGACAAGTTGTCTTTGTTGGTCAAGTGAAATGCTTCGAAGTTGCTCGATAAATGCTCTATCTTGTTCCGGTATATCATTCTCATCAAGATGAAGTGCGACATACATGATCACGCGAAGGAGTGATGTGACATTTTCTCGGTAAATCGCGATTGCATGCGCTAGGTACATGTCAGTCGACCCGTCATCTGTAATGACATGATTTGACTGACCGAACGAAATGCGTTCATCACTTCGAACACTTGCCACAAAGTGTCGATTTTGCCCAATGGAACCACGACAAATTTCTCGATATTTATGTCGAGGTCCCCTGCCTCGTTGAATCATTGTGTTTCCTTTCAATTTATATTTACGTTATACTTTCGTCATCCTCCTCATCATTCTCTTCGGCAATCATGGCGTTTTTCGATAGATCAAGGATGACAAGCGTGATGAGTCGATCAAGAAATTGTATTTGTTGTTCAGTTGTTAAAAGCCATGTACTGAGGTGGCTTGCAAACACGAGTTTCATGCTTCCGTCAGCGCTCATGATCGCTCTTTGAACACTGCATTCACCTAATTTAATTGTTTCCTCACCCACAGTCACTGCTGCAAACAGTGGTTTTGAGTGCAGCAATTGAATCTGCATGCCAGAGGTGAGATCAACTGCGACAACGCTTACAGAGAACGAAATGTCGCCACCTTTTATTGTCATAGGGGACCATGTGCATGGAACATCTCGTCGTCGTTGTTCTTTCATTATGATTTCGTCTTTCTGCATTATATCATGCAATTGTATCGATGTACATTACAAATGATCGAGGTCGTCGATATCATGTGTTAGTTGCGCACTTTCTTCAAGTGATTTTATTGAGATAGCACCATCTTGAAAAAGTGCTTGTGCCACTCGAAAAATGTCACTTAACCCAACACATAGGAGAAGAGGCCCACCAACAAAATCGAGAACAAACACTGGAGCCTTCTGAAGGGCCTGTGCATGTGTTCGAAGTATGAGCAAATCATCTAATTGCAAAGTAATTGATCGATGCTCTGTCGACTTTAACTGATAGAGTAATTCTGGCGCGACGCCATCTTCTTTGAATAACCAGTTCGCGCCAGAAGCTGGCTGGCGCTGAGCATGCAGAATTCGTTTGAGAATAAGTCGTTCTCGATCATTCCATTGTCGTTTTTTCATTCTCAACACTTTCTAATTGAATAGTGAGTAGAATATTTTGGTGTGGCACTTTTTCAAAACATTCCTGACATGCTGCCCATAAAATCACTCCAACCTTCGTTGATTGTTGTTTTAATGCATACAGCACAGTCACTCGTCGTTGGCATTTTTCCATTTGAGAACAGACGTAAGGTTCGGACGGTACATCAAAAAACACAGCATAGTGACGCATTACTCTTCTCGTTTCAGAAACCGTGGTGCATCTGCATGATACGCAAAGAATGCAAGTGCAAGTGCATCTGCTTCATTATGCGTAAATGACCGTTCACCACGTTGCATAAATAAACTAATTGTCATGTGTTGTTGCGCCCACTTCACCGTATCTTGTTTTTGGGCACTTGCATTCCCATGAATTCGCTTTTTCCACACCCTCGTTTCTGTCGAAAATACTGGAAGCGCATCTGGCACAGCATCAATGATTGCAGCAATCAACTCTCCGAGCGCGATAATTGTTGGCATCGAGACGAACCCACGACTAAACAATCGAATTCGCTCGACAATAATGGCTGTCACATGATATGCATTAACGAGTGAATCAACTTTCTTTCGAAGAATTGCTCGACGATGCTTTTTTCTCAACTTAACATTGTTTTTTGCTTCAATAAGTTGAAAATTGATTCGATCAACATATTCAACTGACCCTTTATATAGAATGGCAAGACCGACTTCCTTATATGAGTAGTCGATCCCGAGCACAATTGTTGTATCGAATATGATACTCTGTGGTGACGTTTTATTCTTCTTCATGTGTTAATGATACATTCCTTTGTGTTGGGTTCACAAGAGTGCCTCGAAGACATGTTTGTCGCTCAGCATCATTTGCGACCCAACACACATCTCGCATTGGGCATCGTTTCGCCCGTGGCGTGTCACTGTGTTCACAGACACGTTTTGGTAAACGACGTTCTTGCGCGTATCTTTCATAGAGTTGTACAAGTATATCCAACCGATCAATATATGGTTGGATAAATACTTTATCGAGTTGTATGGTGAATGTAACAAATTCACTAGTGTTTTTATTGTGCAATAGAATGACAGCCTCTGGCACATTTGTTAAATACATATACAACTGTGCTTGTTTAAAAGCACCTTCGTGGCTTCTTCTTGGATCACTCAGCTCGACTGCTTTTTCAAATGATCGTGCATTCATTGTTTTGATTTCAATGATATAGAGATGATTTCCTGAGAGATGCGGAAATCGTGCAATTACATCTGGGGTATGATACACCCCCCATTTCTCGTCAATACGTGTTTTCTCAACCTCAACAGCGTATCCACTTTGCTTGAATAATCGTTGCCACATTAAGTGCAAATACCATCCGACAAGAAATGTTCGAAGTGTATCTGGTGCAAGCAAATCATGTATCGGAAGATAAAATTTATTTAGAACATGTTCACGAAAACATAATCGAGTGACACCAGTAAATGGGGCAAGAATTGATGATGCATGGAGTCCTTCTCTTGGGTCATTTTGAGCTTTCTGTTTTGCATCATCCACAAACATTTGATTCAACACTTTTTGGAGTTTCATTGAAAACATGTCTCCAGAAAGCATTGCATTCAGCAACTGATCACCTTCATTTGGCATTTTTGTTATACTTTCATACATCCTCAACACATTTTGGGTGTTGAAAAAGAATAAGATGTAAATTCTATCATCTCACAATGTAAATGTGGAGTGATCATCCTCATGCACATCCTTCATCGTATGGACAAAATGTTCAAGTTTTTGATCACTCCACAAATCAACACCACTACATTGCACTTGCTTGGCAACATAAAGCGCAAAATCAACCAGAAGCTCATTGACTTTAAACAGGTCATGTGACGTCCACGCTTGCGCTCGAAGCGGGAGTTCTTTAAGCACAAGACGGGCTGTCTGTTCAAATTGAATAGAAATTTCATGTTCGTCACTCGACATCAGGATCGTCCTCACCCTCGTCTTGTATCTCCTCCTCATGTTCAACTCCACCTGCAATTCCTAAACGAGCACGACGACGTGCAAGTGATCGTGCTCTTGCTGGTTTCAATTCTTCTTTTGCAGCAGCAAGTTCCATGAATCCAGCATCAAAAATGAGTCCGACCTCTGCATCCAAGAATGGATGTGTCACCTTGTTCTTTTCCATTGCAAGTTTAATTGTAATGCCAAGTGTATCATCTGATACTTTCAATTTTCCAGATCGATCCATTTTGATATTCATCGACAATGCATGTCCCAGTGCTCTCCCTCCAGGTGTGTATATTTGTGGTCCAAAGGACATAAAGCCACCAACTTTATCACGCACCTGATTCACAAACAGAACAGTCACACCTGAAAGTCGACACGCATTTGCGATGGAGAAAATGTGCCTCGACATCAATCCGGCTGTCAGAGAAATGCCAGCCTGTTTTTCAGGCGTTTCTTTCTCATCAACAATCAATTGTTTTGCAGGCACCATGGCCGCGACACTGTCAACGACAATGAGAGGCACATTTGCCTTGATATATTGTTTGATGGCGTCAATCGCTTGTTCGCCTGTCTCTGGTGAAACTAATAAGAATCGCTTCGGATTAACACCTAAGAGAACTGCTCGTTCTTTTGAAAGCGTTGATTCTGCATCAATCCAAACACAGAAATCATATTTTGCTGCAATGTGCAGACAAAGGGATGTCTTTCCTGCTTGATTTGGTCCATAGATCTGTAGAATTTTCCCTGTCGGGATTCCACCACCGAGCATTGCATCAATTGATGCAAGCCCAGTTGATACAAATTCTGTTTCATCAACGTATGTATCAAGTAACTGGACCATCGCTTCCTGCTTTTTCTTGACGAGATTTTGACGTTCAACGAATGATGCGGTAGCTGCTCGAATTGATGACGCTGTTGGTCTCGCTTTCATACAAACCTTCTTGCTGATTTTCTCGCATTGAGACTTGAAAGGTACGCGATACACCTTGACTTATATACTTCAAAATTAAACTCAAGTGCGCCAGAATTTTGGAGTGCTTGCAATGCTCGAGAATTAACTGGTGATTTGCCGGGGCCACCCTTTTTATCAATTCCATTTACTCGACGAAGCATATCATCTGTACTTTGAAAATCACCATTTTCCTTCCAATCACGTCCAATTGATTTTGCAATCACTGGGCCAACGCCATCGACACACCGAAGACCACCTCGAATGGCTCGTTCTCCTTGAATATGCACAAACTCATAATTCTCACCACCATTCACATGTGGAAGTAACACGACTACCTTATTTCGAGTTGCATCACATTCAATTTCTTTTCGTTTGATGTCGTTACCTTCGAGTTGTAAAATCGAGAGGAAAAACTCAAATGGAAAGTGCACTTTCATCCACATCAACCAATATGACAGAATTGAATATGCTGCTGCATGTCCCTTGTTAAATGTGTATCCTGTCAACTTCGTATAGAGTTCCCACGCTTCTTGTTCACTCAAATGGTGCTTTCGCATTGCACCTTGGATGAACTCTTGCGCTAATGGACTTGTTCGAGCATTCATCCCATGGAGTTGTTTCATCACTTTGATCGATGATGCCCATGACATATCACCAATGTCTCGGCACGCCTGCATCACGTGCTCTTGATAAATCAGAGCACCATATGAATCGAGGCAACATTGTGAAAGTGGTGTAGACATGTCGATATGTCCACGTTTTCCATCGACATACACATCAAGTTGCTTTAGTTCGAGTGATCCTGGTCGATTCAATGCATTGCATGCTGTCAACTCAGAAATTGATTCTGGCTGCACTGCTTTCAAGATCGCTTGTGCACCAGGACTTTCAAATTGAAAGATGCCAACAACGTTCAATTGTTGGTATGCATGAAATGTTGCATGATCATCCAACGGGATATCATGATAATCAACGAATGTCAGTTTACACATTCGTTGTAATGCAGTCACGGCATCGAGACCTAGAATGTCGATTTTGACGATATTCAGCTTATTGAGCGCAGACATTTCATACGATGTATATGTCTTTCGAGCATCTTTCGGGCCACGAACAAACAATGGCACGAACTGTGATAGATTGCCACTTGAAATGGCAAGTCCACTCGCGTGTTGCGAATATCCTCGCATACCGCCATATAATTTACAAAAATGTTTAATGACTTCTGAGTATGTTTGATCAATTTTTCGAAGATCGGGTTGTCGAGCAAGCTTATCGTACTCAGGAATAATTGTGTTATCTTTACCAATGCCAAGTGCACCGATGAGTTTCTTCATCAGTAGCTTAATTTCATCAGGAATGTTAAGCACTTTGCACAAATCGTTGATTAAACTATCTTTTGTAAGTCGATTAATGTTACAAATAGGGGCTGCTCGCCCGTTATATTTCTGCATCATGTAATCAAATATTTCTTGCCGACGATATGGGTCAAAATCAACATCGAAATCAGGTAGTGACATACGTGATGGCTGAAGAAATCGTTCGAACATGCATCCTTGTGCGACAGGATCAACTTCTGTGATTCCAATTGCTCTCGCAACGAGTGATCCAACACCCGATCCTCTTCCTGGACCAACAGCAATTTTTTTTCGTCTCGCTTCGTCAACCATATCCGCAACAAGCAAAAAGTAATCAGCATATTTCTTTTCAACAATCACAGCAAGTTCTTGTTTCACTCGATCAACATATGGTCGATATTGTTCTTCCATCGTTGTATCGCCAAATGTCACTGTTCGAGTTTCATAGTAATTCCACTTGCCCATTTCAATCAAACCTTGTCGAACCTTTCGCGCAAGGATTTTCTCAGATGGAATTGGATTGCCTGACGCATCCAATTCAAGTGACGCTTGAGGCACAAGTTCAGGAAAATCGAGTTCAACGACGCAGCGATCTGCAATTGTTTGTGATTCAAGAACATACGCCGAGCCATCTGTTCCCATCAATCCATACCATCGACGCGCAAGTTCTTCACCAGACGGAAGATATAATTTTCCATATTGTTGTCGAATACCTTCTTCCCACTGGTCTCGTTCGAGTTCGAACATATCATCTGTGAGTTCTGTTTCATTCTTTTTAGGGGGGTGATACCCCATCTTGCGCATCACGAGATATGTATCTAAATCTTCAGGTGCAACATAATGTGAATCAGATGTCATGACAAGTGGTCGAGCGAATTTATCTGCAAGTGCGAGAATTCCATCATTCGCTCGCTTTTGATCATCAAATTCTTGTGGTTGCACTTCAAAGTAAAATCGATCGCCATAAATGTTGAGGAATGTTTCTGCATGTCGACATGCTGCATCAAATCCATCTGTGAGCAATGTTTGTGGCAAACATCCTAACACACATCCGGATAAACAAATGACACCTTCTCGATATTTTTGAAGTGTTTCAAAAGTCATAATCGGTTTTCGATAAAAGTTGACTAAATTTGCTTCTGTCGATGCTTGACAGAGATTATAGTATCCGTCAAGTGTTTCTGCCATCAATGTGAGATGATATCGCTTCATTTCATCTGATGGCGGAAACTCAACTGCGTGATATGCTTCAATCCCGAGAATTGGTTTAATGCCAACTTCTTTACACGCGAAGTAATGATCGATCACTCCACTCATTGTGCCATGGTCACTTATGGTCAATGCAGTTTGCCCAAGTCGTTTTGCGCGTTTTGCTCGATCAAGTGGCTTACCTGCACCATCATAATCACTATATGCGCTGTGTGCATGTAGTGACACATATGGCATCACTTTCACATTACTTTTATTTGTCATTCAGCGCCTCATGTGTATGTGTGAGAAATGGAATCGTCCAAGCGTGATAATGTGATTTTTCTGATAGTGGAAGATGTCGTTTCTTCCGAGCATACTGCTCAAAGACATATTCAAACGCATCTGGACATTCTGAAAATGCTTCCTCATTCATAATTTTACATTGTTTTGCGAGCAAGACAAGGTGTAGCATATCATGAAGACGATATGGCACAGAAAAGATAATATCCTGCACACCTGTCATTGTCTTAAGCCACTCGAAATGCTGTTCATACACATGAAGTGAATGTGCTGTGTGATAGTACGACCCCATCTCGATATCTAACTCGTTTGCAAGAATTTCTTGTAAAATTGTGAAGACGAAGACATCATATCCTGTTCCCCAGTATAGATCATTTGATCGCATTGATACAAAAAGATGCAACTTATTCTCTCGAATCAAAAAATGTAATGTTGATGTGCATGGAAAATCTTTTGTTTCTGCACGAATATCATCAATATGTAAAATTGGCACAATCGCTTGGCGTGTCGATGGATCATTTCTTAATTTTCGCACAAGATCAGGCAGATAACTTGCAATCCGTTTTCCGTAATCACCATAGAGATGCACACCATCATCTGAAAATCGACGCATTCGCTGATTAAAAAATGCGATTGTGCTCACGTAATTCGTTGGGTCGAAAAGCAACGTCGCCTCTGCACATGCAAATGGTAACGAGAATTTCCGTTCAGGGTGAAACCAAAGACGAGCCCTTGGATTTCTCAATTCAAATGTGACATGAAGTAGCTCTTTTGTCAAGAGTCCACGAGGCGTTTCATTTTTTCCATTCATCAATAGTTGGTGTCGTAAACATTCATATGCTTCAGCAAATGTATCAACATGAATTTCCATTATTTTATCACTCCATTATAACACGTGCATGATCTTGCGAATAAAATGTGCAATATCACAAAACTCAAGTGCATCAATCATTTCATTTCGAATGTATGCTCGAACAGTTTCAGATGCTAAGAAATCTGCAAGAGCGCACATATCTGCTTCATCATAAATACGAAATGCATCTGGCACATATGTCAGAGGTGAACGAAATGTGATCGGTAAAAATGGAATCGATCCAAATAAAAGCACTTCGAGTAACCGACCTGTCATGAATCCATATTGTGCATATGTATCCTTCATCAGCAATGGAACAGCTGCAGCCATTTTATACGCATCACGAATCTCGTATGGTTGCGCTCGAGGATGAAACTGAATATGTGGCCATCGAGTTTGACTATCTTTCCCACCTTCGAGCCAGTTACCATAGACATGATATTGAAATCCATGTCCACCATGTCCAAAAAATTGTTCAAATGATGGATCTCGATCATATCGATTACCAACATAGACGATTTCTTTTGCATGTGCTCCCATTGCAAATTGTTTCATTGAATCCATATAAAATGGTGTTTCTATATGATGCTCTGCACCTCGTCGCCATCCTAATTCAAATACGTGATGGAATAGTGCATCATCGATCGCCGGATTCATCAAACAGTCCATATCGAGACAGAGAATAGGCACACCTTTTGATGTATAGTGCTCAATAAGTCGTTGTTGCAATACAAGATCTGGATTAAAATCAGGATGTTCAAGTGGTAGTGTATTTTTGGGTGTCGGCATACGCCATTCGAGTAGTACAACATCAATCTCTGGCCAATCGCAGCGTATCATTTTAGGCGTGATGATATGATGTGCTTGCATCGATCGAGCATAGGCTCGCCATCGGTCATTTCGTGAGAATGCTTTGAATGCATTTGCACCATTCAATTGAACATACTCTGCGTCTCGATCAGGAAACAATCGAATTGTTTCCCACCCTGCATCTTGAAACCCATGCAGAATTGCCCATGAATGCAAATAGTTCCCATCTGGTGCTGAAAATGGGCGTCCATATTGCATTCGAACATCTGCCATGAATCCCCAAAACGCGTACCCTATCCGTCGCTTAGGCATGCAATCGCTCCTTGATCATTTGTCCATATGCTTGAGGTGTCATGTTTGTCCGATGTGCCCATGCAGGGTGCGGTACTTTAAACACATATCGTGCATCATACATTGCTATGAATGCCTCATGCACATGGGTTCCGAGTGTAATAATCCGTTCAGGTACTAACAGCGCTAATTCTTGATCAAGAATCGATTTATGCAATGCGCGTTGTTCTGCATTCGATGGAGCATTCTCTCGAATTGACAACTTACAGAGATTTGTAAACCAACAATCGTAATACAACCCATTCGAGAGAAGCGCTTTTCGAAGCATATGACTACTCGGCCCGTAGGCCAACGTTCGATCAAACTCATTATGAATGGGAACAAGTTTCCCTTGCCCTGGTGCATCACCGATAATCAAAAATGATGCCCGGAGATTTCCTATCGGAAGTGTTGGTCGACCTGCAAACAATGGTGACCGATCATACAATAATTCGAACATGCCACTCTGCTTCCAGAGAATTTGCAGTTTTTCACGACCTTCTTGCTCAGCGAGATCAAGATCCATATCAACAATATGTGGAATGGATCCAAGTGCAAGATACCGTTTGAAGTCGTCAGTATATGTTGATTGCACGAACACGCATGCATTATCGATGAACGCATGTTCCTCTTGTCGAAGACGATCTTGCGTCTTCCACGTGCATTCTCGTGCAAGTTCAATCAATTCTTGTTGATCATTTAGATTCAATATTTGCCTGCCTTTTCACTTGCATGAGGCCGTCCGTCATATCGAATAAAATCCCAGAAACTTAAATCATCTTTATCACACACAGCGACGAACCATATCCATAAACGAATCGCTCTCCATATTCGCTTTGGCGAAAAGAGTGGTGCATCATTCACGCCACACTCGAAGAATATCAGCTTGCGTTCCAAGATCAGCATACTGTCCATCTTGCACGATCTTCGCACACATGGGCATGCCAAGTTGAAGTGCATTATTGAGAATAATATCATATTCAACAATGCCTTGTTGCACAGATGTATGAATGTATTCAGTAAATGTTGGTGACCAAACAAGGATACCCCACATGTACTGGAGCATTGTCGTGCGTGGCTTTTCGAACACATAACGGACATCCATATTCCCATCAAAGTCAACTATGCCAAATTTATGTGGTGTCTCTGTTGGGAATAATCCGAACGCAACATCATACCCATCATCACGTACCTTTTCGATGAGTCCGTCATAGCATGTATTTGGACGAACATACGTATCAGGCATCCCGAAGACCACAATGGTTTCTTTTGTCAAATGATATGCACTCTCAATCGCTTCAATGAGGCCAGATGATTTACCTTTTCCATAATTATGTGCTTGACACACATAGGCAATTCTCATTGTATGCATCGTCGACAGATACCGCATAATCTCCGGTTTTTCTGGTGTTGTCACAATGACAGCCTCTTGGACATCTGCCATGACCATGTTGTCAATCGTGCTTTGGAGCACAGGCATAATGAGTCCATCACATATTTCAATCGGCCACAATTCTTTCGCAGTCGCCCATCCTAATCGAGTCCCTTTCCCGGCTGCTGGGATGAGGCCGATGACTTTTTTGTTCATGCATACTCCTTTATGAAAGCACAAATGGCTTCGAGTTGTTCTTCGAGATTTTCATTTGTTGTATCGAGTGCTAAAATGCGCTGAACTCGCGTCCATGTTTGAAATTGGTGGTATTGCTCAACAAGTGCAGGGAGTGCTTCTGACGCAATAAGATCATCTGTATACGACACATACGATTGTTTTGTACAAAGAACGATATGCGCATCAAGGAGCGCAAATCCTTGGTCAACATACACCAAATCATCAAGATCAATTTCACGTTGAAACACTTGACCATATACCCACTCTGTAGGATACGACCGATCGAGAATGAGTGATTGGGGTACATGTGCAAGAAAATCGACCAACCATCGATCAACATATCGAGTGACAAGTTTTGTATCGAATGCTTGTATATCCGAAAACGGTCGTTTCGGATATTTATAGTATGGAACATTAATTCGAGCAGACAATGCTCGTGCGAGCGTCGTTTTGCCTGAATTGTCCGGACCTTCAACAATGACAATCATCGATTAATATCCCAATCTTGTCGAGTATTGTTTTTTTGGACTTTTCGCTCGACAGTTGACATGAAATCATCAAGAGATGTGAACGAACACCCTGCCATTGCAATGGCATAGATGAATATATCAACTGTTTCATCACGAAGATTTTCAAGATCAATTTGTTGCTTTCGCTTATGATCTTTAAAGTTCGTACATTGGAGTGCTTCAACGCACTCGACCTGGATGTATTTGACGTATTTTGAAATCATTTCGTCAATGTCTCGAGGCCACGTTTCTCCAAACACGCGACGTTGCAGCGAATGAATTGCTGCGTAAATTGCAGCCAATCGATCATCGAGACACTCGGGTGATTCAATATGTTCGAGCATTTATTTTCCTCCCGGAAGTAAATCGTCATCAGGATCTTCGTATGATGGATCAAGCATTGTATCAACACTCTTTACTTGCTGTTTCACAGTAATAGGTTTATCCGTTAAGAGATCGGGGCAAAATGCTTTTGCGAGCATCTCACGGATCATTTTGTGCTGCAGCTCCACCTTTGTTGGTACCTTTGCCTCTGCAGGAAGTGGTTGCGGTGCTCGAGTCAAGAGTGATAGTGTGTATTTTGTTGTCATACCTTCACCTTCACGCTTGAGCGAAAAATCATGTGAAACGATAGTTTCATTGTCAGAGAATGATTCAGCTAATTGTTGCAGAGGACTTGCTTTATTATTTTTGAAGAAAAACACCTGCAACTTTCCAATTGAATGATTCCACACGAGCCAACAGAAATGATTCAAATTGCTTCGACCATCATCAGTTTCGAACACAAGATCACAATATGGACATTCTTTGCCATATTGTTTTGCACACGGGACGGTATACCCAGCATTTTGATCTGTCTGGAGAAACCGACCATGTACCATAATTTTGAGACCATTCGACCCCTCCATCAAAAATCGAATGACAATTTTTTCACCTGACTTGATTTTAAGAACGCCACTAAAATCTTTTGATCTCTCTGCCGCACCCTGCAGAATTTCGTCCATGATTGATGACATTTTTGTTTTTCTCTTTCTGTGTAGCATTTATGTGAAATAAATGCTTGCGGTAAATTGCGCTGGATCCATTTCACACACATCTTTGACATCGTGTGGAAATGGAAGTCTCCGAAATGGAAGATGAGGAAATAATGTTTGTAATCGCCGTGTTCCTTCATGACCTCGAGCATCATTATCAAGGCCAGAGATAATTTCTGTTGCATACAGTCGAAGAAACTCGGCTTGTGTATCACTACAGTGCCACCCGAAAAGGCACGCTGTATTTCGAAAGCCATTCTGACGAGCCATCATCATATCGAACCATCCCTCGACAATGAGAACGGGTCCTTTTCGAAGTGATCCACCAACTGTTGTTGATTTCGAAAATCCAGGATTATTGACATACTTAATACTATTCTCAACATCACAATTTCGACGTGCAATGTACCCACGAAATCGATTTTGCTGTGATACTGGAATGACAATTTGATAATGACTTGATGGATTCAATCGAATACCAAACAACCTAAGCGTCGAATCTGAAAATCCTCGATCTTGCAAATAGTGATACTTAATCATATTCCATTGAGGAATAGGAAGTGATGTATAAAAATCATATGCTCTGATACGAGCAGCGCGCTCTGTTTCCTTCCTTTGGAGGCGAATCTGAGGAACCAGAAACTCGGGTAATGGATCAACGGGGGCTTGTCGTTTAATTTTCGCAAGCGCAACGAGGCCAAGCCATTCATTGAGCTCGTCAAGATGGAGTCGCTTGGCCTCTAAGAGTGACACAAACCGAAGAAGAGTACCATGTTCATGGCACCCATGACAGAAAAAGACATCTGCACGAATGTTAATAGAACATGACGGTCGATCATCTTGATGAAAAGGGCATTGAATAAGCACATTCTCATCTAAGTGCCCTGATGATGGTGTAAAGAGGCCATAGCAAGCCAGCGTTTCTAAAAACATTTAAGATCCCCTCGAAGACACACTATTCAGATGTAAAAGGGAAGTATCGGGGGTCCCCTAGTGATTGAGCCTCACATCCCCCGATTACTGTTAGCTTGCAAGTGCTTCTGTCTTTGTTCGACGACTGTGACGAGGTTGTCGATTCACTTGAACAGGAACAGAAGATTCTGGTTGAATCGCGCTATCAATCTTTTGTTCAAGTGAATCGACTAGATCGAGCAATTCCTCCTGTGAAGTGCGTGTAATCCCTCCAGTTGCAAATGCTCGACTGATGAACTTCCTCAACGTTTGCGTCGACTGGCTCGTGACCTTCTGCAAATCCCTCATAATTGCCTCCGTTGCGTGACGGTTTTTCATTCTTTTCTTGATCACATTTTTATTATAACATATTTGTGCTAAAAAGTAAATACTTTTTGAGTGAATTTGCAAAACTTTGCGAAAAAATCACCAATTCTGGTCAAAAAGCAAGCATTTTTCGAAAATTCACCATAGATACAAGTAGCAATTGACTATTATACAAGCGCAACTTGACTAGCATAACAATACATATTTAAAAGAAAAATTTTTTCTTTTTCCACCATTTAATAGAAGTTTTTCATTCAAATATATTATCTATAAGATTTTATATCTAAACAAAGAGTTCTTTCTTCTTTCATCTAAAGAAGCATTTTCTTCATTTAAATACAAAGAAGCTTTTCTTTTCATTCAAATATCTTATTAATAAAATTTTGTATTCGAACAAAGAGATTTCTTTATTTTCATTTAAGAAAAAGAAGAAAGAAGCATATTACTATAGACTAGTATATAGTATCTATCGCGCGTATCGGGATGATTTCATTCTCACTGATATTGATTTTAAATGTTCAAAAAATCATACATTTCAATGCGAAAATTTAGCATCAAGGCAGTGTTATAAAGAGAAGTCAACCAATGTTATTATGATTTTATGCGTAAGATACATCAATCACATAGTTTATACACATATATAAGGAATAGTGTATTATTGTAAGCATCCACATATGAATAGGTATGCCCAGGATACATTTTTCTCGTGAGATATATATTCCATTGTCTTTTGCTTTTCATGAACTTTCTGATGTATCCTGGATGCATTGAGGATACATCAAAACCCTCTCTCAAAAGTCCATTTAGGTGACTATTATTGTAACCCTAGACCACTAGCAAGCAACTTTGCCCAACTTGCTTTTTTAGGCAATTCTGATGCTGTTACTTTGTACCACCATACTTGTGTATCGGCGTTACCTTTCATGAGTGAAATTTCTGCTTGTGTGATGAAAAATTGCCCCTCAAGAATGCCATGTTCTGGCAAGAAAATGGTCAGCATTTGGCCAATTTGCAATCCATTTCGTGTTGTATCAAAGATGAGTGTTCGTCCAGCAATGCCATATCGTGATAATAATTGATTGGCAAGTGCAATGGCTGATGCTTTATTGATACCTTGCCCAGTCACATCTTGGACACTTTCAACAATACCAGATCCTCCTTCAATTGCTTGTTGAAGTGCTTGCTGTGTCAGATCATCGACAACGACAGTGACAGGGAACAGACCAAGGTATGTCACTTGAATTTGATCTGAACTCTGGAGAAGTTGTCCACTTACATCTTGCACAAGATGAGGATCGCCAATTGCATAATAAAAATTGAATCCTGCTGATCCTTTTACACCTACCGTTTGCGGAACACCATTTACAAAGACAGTAGGTTGCGCCCCAACTTCGTATCCAAGTGGGAATGTTCGTGTACTTCCATCACCGACATTTGTTTCAGTGAAAAGTTGTGTGTCAAGCGCTCCTAGAATCGTTTGTCGATTTCGATAGAGATCATTACCAACATCGAGTTCGAAATTCGACGTGACTTCAATGTCATTCACTGGCACAAGTCCGTATGGTGACGATTGCAAAATCCATGGTGACGCAAATGCTGCGCGTGATCGAAAATTAAAGACTTTATTTTGATCGATGAACCATGAATAGTTACTCTGTTTCGCAAGATCATCAAAATTTTTCGCGACAGATGTTGCTGTGTATGTGACACTTGGAATAAGTGCTCCTGCTTGAATACTTGCTGTCGTCGCTAACACTGTAAGATCTTGTGTTTGTGGTGTTTGACCAGGATCTGTTGTTGTGAGACGGACACGTGTATAGACGAATTTTCCAGTCACAATATCGTAATTGGGTGTACCAGTGACAAGATCTCCATCTGGTTGCATCCAAAGCATGTAGAAACGGCTTCCAATCAAGCCACCATTTGTGTAAAGACCCATCATGCCAGTGCTAAGTGGTGTTGTGTCAGTATATGTGATGAGTATATTTCCATCAATATAAACAGTGATGACATTGAGGAGCATTGTCACTCGGAAACGGTGGAATGTCCCTCGAGTGAATGTTGCTGTATACGAACTACTTGCAGAACCAACAGTGTATGTGATTGCTGCAGTTGCAAGTTGTGTCTGAACATTATTAGCAACACGATAAATTGTTACTGTGTTTCGGAATCCTGTGCTTGAAAGACTATCAGTGATCAAAAGATAATAATAATTTCCTTGATCAGCATATCTCCATACTGCTCCACCAGCATCTGCTCGGTCAAGATCAATGAAAAAATCGACATCTGGGCGTGAGATGAGTGTATAGATATAGAGGCCTTCTGTACCTCCTGTCGCAATAAGACGACTGTTTGCAGTGTCATATGTCCATGTTGCGTTGCGTGACAAATCAATGACGCCATACGTATCAAGGAGAATACTCGTCGCAGAATTTGCAAGTGCAAAGACACCCACGTTTCCAGCACCAACAAGTGGAGATGGATCTGTTACATTAATTTGCCATGTTGTTGGCTCTGGAGTATTTTCAAGCCAATATCGAGCTGAGAGGAGGCTTCCAAGCACTTGAAAACGAAGCCCATATTCAACACTTGTAGAGAGACTCACTGAAATTGTTGTTAGTGTTGTGACGACACCAGCGTTATGTCGTTCAATTGTGAATGTTGTTGGTGTAACTTTGAGTCGGTATAGTGTATTGGCTCCATAGTTTGTTGCTCGAATATCAAGACCCACAATGTCTGTTGAAGACCCAAATGTGCAGAAAAGTGTTGTTTGTGTGTCACTTGCTGTGAGTGTGCCGAATTTCAGCGTACTATTCCCAGCACCTTGTGCGACAATCGCATTTCCTCCACTCACAGACAGTCCAGATGCCGTGCCGCCGAGAATGGTCCACGTATTTCCATCAATGCTCGTGCCAAATCCATTCGAGACAGTACGTCCAACAAAGCTATCTTGTCCAATGAATCCAGATGTTGCCAAGTAGTTCGCACTTGAATCAATATCGAATCCATCAATGACTGGATCAGTTTGAGAATAGAGTCCTGGAATGCTTGCACCATTCGTGGCTGTTACATCTGTCCAGTTGACACCATCAAGTGAAACGTCAATTCCAAATGTGGTATTGAGTGAAATTGTTTCATTCCACGTGACATTGGTTGTGCCAAGACGAGGCACAATGGGCGAGAGACTCAATGATGGATCAGGATATTGTGTAATGCGAACACTATCATAAAGCGCTGTGCCAGTGCCATTCGCAAAAATAGTAAATCCGCCACTTGCAAGTGGTTGTGATGTCACGTTCGCTCGAAGTGCGATATCTTTTGGAACAGTGGTGACTGGGCGGCCTCGAAGTCCAAGATCTTTATTGACAAGGACTCGAATACGTCCGCGCATTTGAACATCTCTGACACTTGAGGCAGCAACGATACCTCGAGTACGAATGTCTCTTGTGCTGAGAATATCAATACGACCACGAAGTTGAATATCTTTGGTGGTCAGTTGTTGCAGACGACCACGAAGTTGAATATCTTTGGTGGTCAGTTGTTGAATGCGGCCACGAAGTGTAACATCTTTTTTTGCAGCAAATCCAACATTTCCGCGGAGTTGAATGTCTTTGGTGACAAGTTGTTGGAGTCGTCCGCGGAGTCGAACATCTTTGTTAACGAGCGCTTGAATTCGAGCACGAAGAACAACATCTTTGTCAATCTGTGTACTCGCTAAATAACCAGGTGATACGACCTGCGCATTCGTATATCCTTGTGTTCCACTACTTGATTCTTGTATTTTAATTGTTGTGCCGGATGATGAAGCTGTGATATTGAGGAGAACGTCAACATAGAGTTTATCACCTGTGACAAATGCGTTTGATGCAGCAACACTCGATGCAGTGCATGTAAAAACACTCGATGATGTAGTGATTGATTGTGCGCTTGCAAGCATATCAGCAATGAGTGTGTAGACACCGCCACTGCTTCGTTGATATGCTCTTACATGAATGTCGGCAGTGACTGAGCCAGACCCCATATTCATTTTGACGGTCGCGGTCCACGTGCCAGTGTCAAAATGATTTCCAACAAGAGTGGTCCCATCATCGAGCCACCCATTACCGCTAGGACTTGGAGCAGAACCACCAGCGCCCCACGCGTTTGACGTGCCTTGAGCAAAGATTTCTCCCCACCCAGTCGTGCCACTTGCAATAGTCGAGTTTTTATTGGTATTTGAGGCGCCAGTTGTTCCATTTTCGATGAGCGCATTTGCAGTACTGAGTGTCGAGGAAGCATTGACTTCCTGCATGTAGACTGTAAGTGCTGTACTCATAAGATATTACCTTTGATGATTTATCCTTTGCCTTGAAGGCTTAAGGATCCAGTAAATGTGCCAGTTGTCGTGATATCAATTTGGAGTGTATTGCCCCACGTTCTTGTACATGCATAGGCAAAACTTGGTCCAAAATCAGGTGATTCTTGAATAGGGCCAGGTGGTACTTCTTCTGTCCCCCAAATTTGAATCAAATTGCCGGCTATATCAACACGACTGACTGTAATAAATACATTTTGCGTGAAACTGGAAAATGTGATATCAAGTGTTAATTCGAAAAATGTACCAACAGTGAGATGCCCTGATGACCATGTTGAAGAATTGTTAAACGTTTGACTGAGCACTGTACTGCATGTTGTTGTCATATGTTACGCCTTTCTAAATGTGAATTCCGACTGTTTTTAATTCGAGTTGACCAAGAGGTGCAATACCTTCTCTCCATGAGTGAAAGTTATACACGTTTGTCTGTCCAGCTCGAATTAATGTTCCATTCGCATCACGTTTTGCACTTCGAGTTTTTGAATCATATATGTATGTTGTTGGCGTAATGAGTCCTCGTTGTATTTCATCCCAAATGAACACATCACAATCACCAGTCTCTTTGTTTGTTACTTTTCCGATAATTTGTGCCTGAAATGTTTTCGTTGATGTCACGATAGCGCTTTCAACTGATCCGACTTTGAATTGGAATGCTGTACCTGGTTCTTCGATGGTTAATCGTGCTGTATTTCCAAATGGTGATCGAGGACTTGCTGGGCAGAGTAACCATAGTTGTATGATTTTGAGCACATCATCATTTGCGACAAGGTCATTTGACCAATCAAACGGCCGTTCTGTGCCTCGATACACATCTGTTTTTAACCTTGCTTCACAAATCCATTCTCCTGTTGATAGTTTGACAGCCCAATATGGGCGAGTAATATCATAAAGCGGACACCCAAGTAAGTCTTCAATAAGTCCCATAGTGCCTCATTCTATGAATATGAATATTGGAGTGTGCATACGGGTGTCCATGTCCCAGCCGTGATATTCGCACCAATAAAAATGACCCATGTCATATACCAGTTGAATGCCGTGGCCGTTTGTGGAATCGCAACTCCTGTGATATATTGTGTGAACCCCTGCCCTGATTGCCATGCAGCATTAGCGTTTAACCAGTTGCCAGCTGTTGTTGTGACGCTTCCAGCTGTGCCTGTTGTGGCTGTTGGAGCGGTCCCAACAGTGCCAGCTGCAGGCGTTTCTTGTGACCCACCAGCAGTCAGTCCAGAACCATACAAATTGAATTTGATATAACTCGTACTTGATGTGTCACTCGACTGACCATTCGTAAATGCATCATTGTTTGTGCCAGGAGGTTGTGTCCCTGCGCTTGGCGCGGTGTGTGTGTTATTCGCGAAAAACCCGACCTGCATGACTGTCACTGGGTTTCCAGTATTGTCGAAGTTCCAGCGGAGCACTCTCGCTTTCGTATTGTCGCCAGTATAGGTTGCAACCTGCGACCCCGTTGTGTCTGCTGTATATGCATAGAGTGATGTGACCGCGGTCGTGCCTGATACTGGTTTGGCCATAAACGGCCATGACGCAGATGCAATGGATGTTCCTCCACCTGTAATCGCCATACGGAGTTCGTTTGCGCCTGCGCTACCACTAAGTGCAATCGCAGTTCCAGTCCATGTTGGCGAGGCATCTGTTCCGGTATTGTATTGCATATTAATAGTCGTGTAGTCAGCCATTTCTATCTCCTTGTTAAAATCATTGTTGATGATTAGCAAATCTTGCAGAAAATTTTGTCAATTATTACTGAAAAAGTTGCTAATTCTTAACAACACATTGTTTGTTTTTGTTAGTCAGCCGTGACAATTGTCCAGAGTGTGTTATCCCAAAACCCAGTTGTCGGATGAATTGTTGGTTCAAGTGTGCCATCAAGCCACACATTGCCTTGTAAAATTGGTTGCGCTGTTCCAAAAACGCGAAACCGCATACGCCACCACACACCCGTTGTGACAGTGATTGGAACAGTGGCGAGTGTTGTTGTGACACCGACTTCTTTCTTGAGAATGGTTACAGTTGTCGTTGAAACCTGTAATCGATAAAAGTTGTTCGCATCAGTGTAGCGCAACTCGATGCCAGCTGAGATCGTTGCCGCTGAAAGTTGAAAACGAACCGTGCCATCAAGATCAGTCCATGTGCGACTACCAAGCACTTCATGCACATCACCTGTTGTATTAGCGATCGAGCCTTCATTACTTACGATCGCATCAGTACCAGTGCCCACCTTGACCCATGTTTGTCCATCGAAGGCAGTGCCCCATCCTGATTGATTTGCTCGAATCATGAGATCATTCCCGAGCGGCGCTGTGCTTCGATTACCTGATGCACCAGGATACGCACCACAGACACGAACATAGAGGCCTTGAATGATCGGACTTGTCAACAGCGATGTCGCCGCAAGAATCAATTGAATTTTGAGTGATTTGCCGACAACGTTTGTGCCAACTTGAAGACCAGGAATAATCGCTGCTGGAACGACAGATCCATTTGTACACTGTTGCCATGTTGATCCACCGTCGAGTGACGCCATCGCAATCGCTGTAGCTTGCTGTGTCCCAACGAGGTTCACTTCTGACCATGAAACCTGGGTTGCACCGCATGTCCCGAGGCTATTAAGATTAATGGATGGTGATGTCCACACGCCAGCAAATGTATTTGTCACAGTGAAATTCGAGATTTTCCCAGAACCAGAATTAGTACTGTAGTGATACGTCCTGAGACCAATATTTCCAGGTGCTGTATACGTGTTATCGAGTACGTCGATAATAGGTGAAGATCCATGATTCCAGTACACAGTGTGTCTATTTTGCCCTACGACAAGTTTAATGTGATATGTTGTGCCATTGTTAATTGTTTGATTTGTCACAACTACAGGTGTAAATGGGCCAGATGAAGGGCCGCCACCAGGATTTGATGGAGGGTTATTTGTGCCATAGCCAAATGTGACGCCAGTACCACCTGCACCTCCTCCTGGGTTTCGCATCACACGAATGTAATATGCGAAACTGTTATTGGGAGATCCCCAGTATGTTTGTCGATAGAGAAAGCCAACTTCATTTTGAATTTCACTTGAAGAATTGAGTGCGAAATCAGCTTCAGCGGTAAAATCTTGTACTGCCGCAATAAAGTTGAACCTTGACGTGGACCACGATGCACCACCAGAATACCCAGGAGATGACACAGTATAGACACCACCAGATGTTCCTTGTGTCGGATTGTGCCCAGAAACATCACTACCTGGTGTGAAGGACATACCTGTCAAGTTCGGCCAATTATAGGATGTCATACCAAGCGCAAGATCACCATTACTATTGGGCGCTGCACCAAATTCAACACCCGTATTCCATGCTGATGTTGTTCCATACACGCTTGTGATATCTGTTGTTGTCGCTTTTGGCGCTGAATTAATGGTAATAGTCACATTGACGAGCGCTGGAAGTGCGCTCGGATCTTGTCCGCCAGAAAATGTTTCAAGTAAATAGAGTGACATGCCAGCAACATTTGCACCTGTGGGGAGGCCAGGAAGTGCTTGATTATTGACACAAGGAAGCCATGTGGTGGCATCGTAACTCACAAAAACATTTGAGATGCCAGGTACTGTTGGAAATCCTTGAGATCCCGTTACGAATGCAGGCCCAGCTGCTGGCAATGACGAAATCCACGTGATATTCGAATTTTTAACCAATTTCACAGGATCGATGTTGTACGCGGGTGAGACGCGAGAGCTGATTGTCGGATTATAGACAGCGACAACAGTGACAATCGTCGCAGCAACGATATAGGCTCCAATGGATGTTGTGACTGGCGGATTGAGTGTTGGTGCTGTTTGTGACGGACCAAAAAATGGTGATCCGGAATGACTTCCTAAGTAGCAATTTTTTACATAAATATCAAATGTGCCAGCAATATTGGCTGCATTGAAGACCGAAACACTTGTGACTGTTTTGCCAGATAAAGCGCTCAAATTAATTTGGCGTGTATACCATGCATCTTTTGCATCATTTGAGAGATCTTGGATTGGTGATACAGAGAGGAGATTTTGATCCCACACGCCTACATCAAAATTGTTTTGGAGTGTGCCAAGGTATTGAGTGAGCGTAGTTCCATCACTAAAATAGAGATCGACACCGCCTTCTTCTGACGGCGAGGTGGACGCAATCCAAATATCATAAAATAACGTGTCGTTACTCCCAATGACTTGACTGCCTGTCCAAATAATAGCATCGGTTCGGTTATCAGCAACAGCTTTATCGACAGTGACAACATGATAATGGGTATCAACAATTTTTGCTTTACTTTTTGTTTTTGGTTGGTATGGTTGCCCAGTGACACTTGTCGTCATTGGAAATGTTGCTGATGTTGAAAATCCCAAATTTGCCGATGTGCTGAATGATTCACTTGTCGAGAGAAATGCTGATCCTGTCGATGTAATGCCAGCGAAGAAGCCACTAAATGACGCAGACTCGCCAGGTGCACCTCCGGAAATACTCACAGTCCCAGACGGAGTCAATCCTCCACTGACACTAATTGATCCGCTGGCTGTACCTGAAGGATTACCACTCACAGTGCCAGAAGCTGTCCCACTCACATTTCCAGAGGCTGTTCCGGTGACACCAATAAGACTTTGTGCAAACTCAATGCCATACGCAAATGAAAGTGTTGATTGTAGTCGAAGTGCATTTGTTGTTGTTGGCACAAGCAGATTTGCTGTTGCTTGCATATTGGTCAATGTGCCTGTCGCAAATTGGGCTGTTGTTCCTTCAACGATCGTGACAGTCGATCCAGCAGTGAGCAGTTCAAGATTGCCATCACCAACATTGAGTGCCCCCATCGTGCCAGTATTTGTCCCAGTATTCCAATCAGTCATCGTCGTAGCATCTTGCACAGCAAAGTTTTGTGTGATGCCTTCTGCAAGCAAGACATTGCTGAGCATATCGACGGCAATTTTTCCAGCAAGTGTCGGCGTTTCGTATGTTTGCGTATAGGTGCGTTTGTCTGCTAAATAATGTTGATCAATACAATCGATTTCATGCAAAATCGCGCCGCTCGGATATTGTGGCGTTTCTTTATCAGAGTTAATGAAGCCATTGAACACCATACCAAGGCCAGGATCAGTAATCGTAATCTGTTCACCTTTGACAAAATGCGCAAGGCCTGTATAATCAATAATGTCACACTTAAATCTCTGTCGTTCATTGACAGAGTTTGTGAGATCATGTTGATCCTCGATCATCGTGTACACGACACCACCAATGGTGCAAATCGCTGACATTGTTCCTCCTTTCTAGGTACTTCGAATGACACCCTGAACTCGAAGTTCACCTTCTTGATATTTCGTGACGACTTTTCCGACTGTTTTACCATCAATGGTCATATAAATCGTCATCGGCCTCGTTGGTGTTGAGCCCGTTGAGAGTGCAAATGATGGAGAAAATCGATCAGAGACGATGCCAGCAGCCTGATTCGCAACAGATGTCAACTCCGGAATTCGTGATTTCATACCAGAGATAATGTTATCCATCATGTGTTTGCCCCAAAGATCATCATCTTTCAATGGACCAATTTTTGGCTTACTATGGCCGAGCACAGATGACACAGCCATTGCAACCTGTTGACTCGCTGTTTGCGCTTGCTGGACCATGCCCTGCATCCAGTTTGTGAAATTTCTTCCTGCATCTGTCAACCATGTTCCAAGATTGCCCCACATGGTTTTAATATCATCCCCCAATTTGAACAGCGCGTCATGAATCCCTTTTGTTTTTTCGTTGAGTGTTTTCTCCACGCCAGCCCACCATTGATTCATTTGATCATTCCACGCTTTCCCGCCATCGTTCATTTGGTTCCATCCATCTTGCATTTGTGTCACTAAGTCTTGTTGTGTCGTGATCACATCATCTGTAGTGTGTTTGAGTTGTTTTGCAAATCCAATATTTGTTTGTCCGACGGATGTACTTGTGACAGTTGCGATCCACCCAATATATCCATATCCATCACCAACAGTTTTTCCGAGACGAATGACATTCGTGCCGATCCCGTTCATTGATTGATTGATATTGTTCGCAGAGAGATTGACCTGTGAATCAAGAAGTGTCATATGTGATGTAATCGTGTTACTGACTGTTCCAAAATTATTGCCAAGCGTTCCTATCTTTGCGTTGATGTTATTCACAGATGTATTGACATTTGTTGTAAGGAGTGTGAATTGATTGGCGACACCATTGATTGCAAATGTGACTTTTGGTGTATTGATCTTGATGCCATTTGCGAGCATTGTCATAAAATTCGGCATCCACTGATCAGATGTGGAGAGTGGTCCTGTTTGCGCTGGAGATGCTATACCCAAGAAGGATTTAATTTTGTTTGCGACACCGGTGACAGCAGTTGTGACATTGGCAATTCCTTTTGTGATTGCATCCGCAAATGATTTCATGAGATTCGTGCCCCATTGAATCGCACTTGCAATCATACCAGCAATCCATGTACCCAACCATGAGGAAATAGCAGCTCCAGCTTTTTGAATAATTGTTTGGACAGCATTCCAGGCCGTTTGAACACCTGCTTGAAACGCTGTCCACTGTTTTTGAAGCCATGAGAGGATGAAATTAATATCTGTTTGAATGATACTTTGAATCATTTTGAGAACAAGCGTAATGCCTGCTTGAACAGCGTTCCAATATGCAATCGTTTTATCTCTGAATGACATGAATTGATCGACAACCCATTTCACAATTTGTCCAATAATATAGACGATAGAATCCCACAGATTTTTGAATACAGCAATCAGTTTTGAAATCATTTCTGGCACAATTGAATGGCCAACAAGTGTATCGGACAGATTTTGGAAAAACTTAATAATAGTTTGAATGAAACCCCACGCTGTTCCGATGACGAGATCCCATGCTCCTTTGAGAATACCAACAATGACATTCCAGATGCCTTTAATGACGGTCATGATGCCATTCCACACTGTGTCATTATCTTTTTGAAGTTGTTTCCAATTGCCCGTAAAAATGTCATAAATCATCGCAATGATGCCGCTAATGATTTGAATGAATCCGCTCACAATTTGCACAATTCCACCAATGGCTTGAATAATGCCTGCAAGGAGACCACCGAGTCCTTTAATGAGACCACCTATGAGTGCTATGAGTACGCCAATCGCGATCACAAGCAATCCACCAATAGCATGTGCTAACATTGTCCAGAATGGGATCGTGGGTTGAATTGACTTGATCATGTCATCCCACGCCGGTTTCAATTGTGTTTTAAACGTATCTGAGAGCTGTTTGAACACGGGTGCAAGCGCGTCAGCAATAGTGCTAATCAAAGTTGCAAGAATTGAAATAATGATTTTGGTTGTGACGACCAAAAAATCCCAAATTGGTTTGAGTGTACTGGCCGATGTTGCCCATTTCGCAAATGCGACACCCCCTACGACAAGCCCTCCTGCAATTTGTCCTATAAGTGCAACACCAGGTTGAATTGCTGTCCATAATTCTTTCAATGCCGGGACAAGTTGTGTTTGAACGACACGCCAAATATCTTGGAGTCCAGGGAGCATTGCTTTAAATGCGGCTTGAATCTGTGCTCCAACTTTGCTCATTCCTACGCCAACTTGCTGGAAAAATTTTAGGACATCACCCCAAATATTTTTAATTTGGCTCGTGATTGGATTGAGTTGTGTCACAGCTTTTTTTGCATCATTAATAGCGGCAAGTGCTGGATTTTGCGCAAGTGCGTCAGCGCCTGGATACTGTCCAGGCGCACCCATTACTCCGGCAACGGGTGCTGGTCCAGCTTTTGCAGCCGCCGCAGCCGCTTTAACCGCTTCAGCGTGTTGTGCTGCTGCAAGTTGGAGTGCTTGTCGAGCATAGAATTGTGCCATGGCAATGTTGCCTTTGGCAAATTCAGCACGACTTTTGTTGACGAGGTCTTGTACGGCTTGTGTTGATGATTCTGAAATCGCTTTTTGCCAATCAGCATTTAATTGCGCAGCACGTGCATTGGCACTATCTTGTGATTTTGCTGCCGCTGCTGCAACTGCAGTTGCGTGCGCCGCTGCTGCCGCTTGCGCTGCTGGTGATTGTGATTTGATTTTTGAAGCAAGGCCACTCGTCATTGCATCAGCTGCACATTTACTCGCCGATGTTGCTTTTGGACAAATATCAGTCAATGATTTGCTAAGTGCTGTTGTTGCTGTCGCTACTTTTCCAGCACCTCCAGCAACACCATTTGAAATACTGCTCGTCATTGTTGATCCAGCGGCGGCTGTTGATGACATAACTGTTGACAATCTTGTCATATTGGGTGTGACGGTCGTTTTTCGAGTGTCACCAGTGAGTTGATCGATCATTGTTGAGACTTGTGGTGTCCCAGTTGGGAGTGTTGAGATTGATCCAAGTGCGCTAAACTGTCCTGCAATTTGCGCGACAGCATTTGCAACAAGTGGAAGACTATTCGCAACGCCCTCAACAAATCCTCCAACGAGACCTGGGCCCCAACTGGCAAGTTCTGCGCCTGGACCTTTCTTTGCAGGCGATGCAAATCCGAGATAATTCGCAATTTCTTGTGCAACATTTTGAACGATAGCGATGATATCATTGATCACTGAAACAATGCCATTGCCAAACCCAACCATCATGTTATGGCCCCACGTCCAGGCCGATTTGGTCATACCGTCAAATGCTGGTTGAATCAACGTCCAGAGTTGTGTAATGACATCAATGACTGTGCCGATACCATTTGTAAGCCACGTAATTGCAGTGACGATGGCGTTGAGGCCATTTTCGACAAAGTGCGTTTGCGCTTCCCATGCTGTAAAATGAATCACAGCCTGTGTCACCCAATCGACCATTTTTCCAAGTATAGGAAGCAACTGATTTCCAACAGTGATCATCATGGCTTGAAGGGCATCTTGGGCTTGTGACACTTTGAAATTAAACTCGCCCTGAATGATATCCCAATTCTCGACTGCATTTCCGCCCTTCATCATAGCATCAGTGACAAATTTTATTTGTTTTTCAAAATCTTTCATGTTCGAGCCACCGAGTTCAAGCGCGACATTCCACCCCGCTGCGCCACCTGTAATTTCTTTCAATGCTTCTGTTGCTTGATAACTGTTCGCTGGAAATGTTTTGCCGATATGTTGTTCAATCATTTGGAGTGTCGCAGCAAGTCCTTGTGTTCCTAACATATCTTTGACTTGCTGCGCTGATAAACCAATTGACTCCATCGCTTTAATTGCAATGCCACTCGGCGCACCGAGCGATTTGAGCGCAAATGCAAGATTCTGTGCTGCCTGTCGAGCTGTTGTGTTTGAATTGGTCATCATCGCAACAGCGGCAGCGACTTCTGGGAATTTGACACCAAGTTCTGCGGCTTTCGGAAGCACAGTTCCAATCGAGAGAGCAAAATCTTGCATGTGCATCTTGCCAACACTCACGGCAGCAACAAGTCCATTTGTTGCTGCCACTGCATCTTCGGCAGGGAGATGATAGTCATGCAAAATACCAGTGACATCTTTTGCGACAATGCCAAGGTCAGCATTTTCAGCTTTTGCTCCTTCAGCTGACGCTTTGAGTACTTGTAATCCTGCTGCGCCTTGATACCCCGCAGCGTTGATCATATACAGGCCTTCAGCGAGTTGTTTCGCTGATGTGCCTGTATCGACGGACATCTGAAGGACGGCTGCACTCATTGCTGCAAGTTGTCGTTGATCAGCACCAGCGCCTGTCACTGTGAGTTCCATTTGTTGTTGAAAATCGCCAGCATCTTTGGCGGCGCCAACAAATGCGGTGGATACAGCAGCAAGACCAGCAGTTAATGCTCCAAGAACATTTCCGCTGGCTAATTGCGCAATGGCTGTTCCCACTTCCATGAATACAGCTTGCGTATTATTCTGCGCTGAGATAATCAAATCAAGCGCAATAGATCCTGCAACTCCACCTGCCATTACAGTTCTTTCCGTGCTCGATCATTCAGAATCGTTTCTGCTGACTTTCGAGCAGCGAGCACGAGTCGTTGTTCAACGATTTCACGCATCGGTGCAGAGTGATACTCCCAATACCCTCCAAAAAGAGGGTAGAGTTCTGCTTTTAAGACTGCGTCTGGAACAGACTCATCTCCTTTGAGGGATCCGAGGAATGCCCGTTCGCAGAGTCGAAAAAATCTTCTTGCTCTGTTTCTGTCATTGAACTTGAGAGTTGATCACAAATTTCCAAAATTGGTGTTGAGTATGACGCTGGCAATCGTTTAATTGCATCAAGCGTTTTTGGAATCTTCACTCCGTTTCGAGCAAATGTCCAATCAAGAATCATTCGATCCATGAGTTTCAGTCGCGCTGTGCCAGCTTGAAAGATCGTTTCGCCCTTTTTTGTCGTATTTACCGATGCGTTAGTGACAACCTCTTGGTCACCAGCTGTAAATGCTCCTCGGATAATAACCTGTTCATGCGCATCCCATCCCCATTTTTTCCGAAATGCAACTGCTGCATCAGGATCAGATGGATCTGGAAGAAGGATATTTGCGACATCATCAAATGCACCCATGATATGTTTCTTTCTGTATTGAATACGTTTCAACTAGGCAGGATATGTTGGTGGAATTTGTGTCACGACGACCAGTTTATATGATCCACCAATACCAGAATCATATTCTGTGCGCCAAACAACTTTTCCACTTACTTGTCCTTTTGATGGATCTGATGTAACATCAAATTGGCCATCACTGCGAATTGGGAGTGTCCAGGTCCAACTTTTGTAAATTGCTGAACCGCCAGTCGTGCCGATATACTGTCCAATGAATTGAAATGCCAAGTACTGTTTCAAGTTCTGGCGAAATTGTTCCCACTGAAGCATATCAGTAAAATCAATCATCGCTTCACATGTGCATTCTCGTTTCACTGCGTACGCACGATTGTAATTCTGCGTGTTCGTGAAGGTCCAATGATCTTCTTGCGGTGTTTTAAGTGCAACTTTCAATTCTTGACAGTTTGTATATGCTGTTGTGAGTGGGGTGCCGGTAATTGCATCAATGTAAACAACGCTCTGCCACCCGACAATTGGTTCATCGTTGAGATTAGCTCCAATGCTTGCAATACGATTCACGCCAGTAAGTGGTGTCGTTGTGCGATCACCAATCGGCAGCTTATCTTGTGCCTTCCCTTTGAGCGTGAGTGTCGCTTCGGTCAGTACTTTGATATCAAAATCACCTTCAGTGGCAAAACTGAACGGGTGTGTCCATGATCCAGTACCATCAAACCACTCGATTGCTGCAGAATAAAGGTTGCCACCGGACAAAAACGTTAGCGCCCATCCAAAGACGCCGGTGATAGCAATTGACGCCGCTGTTGTTACATTCGTAATGCCAGATGCATTCACTGCTGAGTAGACATTGCTTGAATAATACGTTCCAGCGCCAGTAATTGAAATGGATTCTGTTGTCGCAACACCATATGATGTTCCAGCAATTGATAACGTTCCAGCAACTGTAAACGACGTGACAACAATGATAAGTTTCATTCCAGGTGCTGTTGGTTGTGTTGTCAGCGACATGGTTGATGTAAGAGGCGTCACTGCTAAGAGTGATGTTGGTGAAGATGGGTATGTCGTAATTGTTGGTGCACCCATCATCATGTATGGCCACCAAAGACTAAGGTCTGCATACACATCTTGTTTTAGGTCAACACTCGTATTGTTGACAAGGTGAAGGATTTTTTTGTCTCGTTCAATGAATGCGTTATGTTCATTTGGACTATAGACTTTCATGACGCGGTTCGATGTCATGATTGATGGTGCTGTGAATTTGCCAGCATAAATGCCCCACACGGTGATCAATGCGTTTGCTAGTCCTGTGGTCGTAATATTGGTAATAGCTGAGTAGCCATTCACAGAAACATATTCATTGCTAGCGAGCTGAGCGCTTTGTGTCTGTTGTGGTGTTGGGCTCGCGATGTTATATGTTTCTGTATTTCCAGGAATACCTGTGCCAGTAATCGTTACTGTTCCACTTGTTGTCCAGTTGGTGATTTTAATATGCAATCGCATACCGGTGCTGCCTGTTGGAGCAGTGATTCCGGTCAGTGTTGCAATAACTGGTGTTGTTGCGAGAAGCAGCTGCTCACCATTCGCTGCTTCGAGCATGATATCAACAACACCCTTGGCCGCTGTCGCAGTGATTGGCATAGCTGTATCCCTTCATATGGAAATTTCTTAGGATGATGGCAGAAATCCGTCATGCGTGACAGTATCTGTCGTCACATCAACTGTTTCAACGTGTCCAGCATCAATCGTTTGGCCTGCTGCGTCTGGAATGACACCAGCTTCTCCGTATTCGACAGTAATATCAACAATGTCACTGTTGACAATTGGCACAACAGGAGGGAGAAATCCTTGTGCAGTGATTTGAAATGTTGTCGTATCAATCGTGATCCATTGTCCAGCGTTCAGGACAATACCAGGCACTCCAGGAATCACACAACTGGATCCATACGCTGCATATGTTTGTGTTGCCATACTATTTCTCCTTTATGCAATGACACCTGGAGGTGTTGGGACATACCACTCTTGTCGAGTCATCACTTCAATCAAATGTGCTCGAAACCATTGCCCATTTCGAAAAATCTTAATGAACTTACCAGAATTTGCTTTAATCTGGGCATGATAAACACTCCCGATTGCACCAAGTGTTGCATGAATTTGGAATGGTCGAACTAATGCATCACGAATTTGATAAATATGTATTTCTGCTGCTTGTGCATCATCGAGACTCACGAGTGAAAGGAGAAACCACGTTTGCTCATCTCGAATTTTACCCCCAAATGCGAAATGTTGACTATCGTCCTGATTCGCATAGATTTCTAAGCATGCATTCCCAGCAAGGAGAACGTTCGTGACATCTCGGATTTCGCCCATTTGCACTTGTGCATAAATTTGAATATTATTGTTATCGACAAGGCCTTGCCCATACGAGACAATGGCTTGTGCAACAGAGAGCGTATCCGGTGTAGTTGTACTTGGCATTTAAATGCCTCCTGGTGCAATTTTTGCAATAGCATTTGCTGCTGCGAGATTCATTAAGACCATAATTTGATCTTCATTATCTTGTATTGCTGGCAAAATATAGGGTTTTGGTTCCTGGTTGTATGTTCGACCGAGACTATCTGTTCCAAAAAAACCCTCTTCCATTCTCCATGCATATGGAACACCGACTTCAACAATCACCTCGAGTGGGCCAGTGAGTGACGAAGTAATCGCACTTGCAAGTTGCCCGCTTGGACTCGAAAATACAGACCATGTATTCGAAATGGCTGCTTGTACAATCAAATCACCAATTTCAGTCAGCGCAACAACCATTTCTGGGTCCAAAAAACTACTAAAATTATTCAAATTGGCAATCGCACCGAGTGATGCTGAATCCCATGTGACATTAAAGAGTGGTTCTGCCATATGTTTCTCACTTCATGCTTGAATTGTCCACGTCACATAATCTGACATATCAGGTGCGACATTATTGAAATTAATTTTGACTCGTACATAATAAGTGCCGGTGACCACAGGGACGTCAGCAGTAACAAGTTGGTATGTAATAACGCCTGGATTTGTATCAATGATGGTAAATGTCCCTGCACCTGTCCCTGTTTGGGCATGATTACCGTTGTAGAGTAACAAACTTAATTGATTGACCGTGACACCAGTCAGATCCATTGGTTTACTGTCTCGAGCAAGAACAATTGTCCAAATCGGAGAAAGTTGACCAAGTGTCCATGGACTAATTGGCATCTTATCGCCCTCCCATCTGGAGAATACCATCTCGAGAGTGCGTTGTTATATCACCATCTCGTGATAGTGTGTGCAGCAAACCATCTCGAAAATGGGCTCCTGTGGCGCCATCACGTGCTGTTGCAAGTACATCACCATCTCGAAAAAGCGCTGTGACAGAGAGCCCTGGGACTGGAGACGTCGCAACGGTCAAATTAAGAAAAAGCGTTCCTCCAAAGGTTCGAGGAATCGTAATCACTGTCATGAGAACGTTCCTCCAAATCCATCACTCACAATACGGTGTGATGCAGTAAACGAGTTGAGCGCTGCGATAATTTGCCCCCAATTATCAGCAGCCATCGTTCTCGACATTGTGGTGCTGCTTGATGTCCCTGTTTTTTCAGAACCGGCAAGGCCAGACGATGGTGCTCCTGCATACCGGGATGTTTGTCCTGATCCTGCTGCTCCGAACGACGCATTCCCTCGATTGGCGAGTGCATCTACGACGAGCATTGTTGTATCTGTGCTAGAAAGTGAATTGCTTGGATTGAGTGTCGTTCCACTAAAACTCGCAGATGTCGCGATAGGACTGGTTTGAGAAACGTTATAATAGGACACTGAATCACCAGTAAGTGATCCTGTTCCAGTGATGGTCACAGAAACTGTATTGGAGCCTGTCGATGGTGCAACACGATACCACAATGTAATCTCGTTTGAGCTAGTTCCGTTATACACTTTTGCGATAATTTTTGTGAGCGCCAAACTATTGTAGGATACTGCTGTCGTTGTAGCACCTGTTGTTGTCACACAATTGACTGCAACGAGAATGATCCTGTTACTCTGTGAGGAGGTGACAGTATGTGACCATGTTGCTGTCGTATTCGGTGTAATGTTAAAAACTGAGTCAAACGTTGGAAATGCCACAGTGTCGCCTCCTTTCTATTTGTAGTTCAAATCAACTGATAAATCACTTAATCCAATAGCTGTTGTATCTGCATCAGTAATAGCGCCTGTCGCTGCCCACGCAATACCAGTGCTAAATGTTAATCCTTCTGGGTATGCTCGAATGACCGTACTGTTAGGAGGCACTTGTACTGTGAGAACAGGTGTATCGGTACCAACTGTCGGTGCAGAGGCTTTATTGTAAAACTTGACGAACCGTGCAGCGGCATTTGTGTTCGAGACACAAAACCCATAGAGGAGGCCTGCTGATGCTTTCGTCGATGTTGCATTCGTCGAGGCAGCGCTAATAGTGTGTGAAGCTGTTGAACCGCCAGTTGTGCCAGCTTGTGATTGGACAAGCCATGTGCCAGATTGCACAGCAGTAACATTGAAGTTTGCCGCTGTAGGAGAATAGACAACTGCTGAATCCACTGGATCATAAGGAAGCAGCGCATAGAATGGTGTCACGCTTCCAGTTCCAGTGATAGCAGTTGAAAGTTTAATTCGTAGTCCTTGCCAACCATTGTTATCGATAATAAATGCTTTATTCGTGCTCGCTTGTAATGTGTACGGAAGCGCTATTTGTGCATATGTTGCTGATGTTGGGTCAATGATACAATTAGCCGTTGCTGTTACCCAGTTTGTTCCATCAAATGTGACTTCAAACGTGATAGCGCCAACAGTGATTGTTGTTGTTTGGTTTAATTGAATGAGTACTGCAGGTGCGCCACTGTTGGTGAAAATAGTCTGTGTTGTATTGACTGTTGTGCTCGTTGTCCATGCAGCAAGTGTAGTAAGTGCGATTCCAGGAAATACACGCAGATTTCCAGCTTGATCTGCCTGCAAAGCCATTGCCTGTCCTGTGGTGGGTGCGGGCGCAGAAGAATTATATGTAGATCCAGCAATGATAGCATTTGTTGGAGCAGTGCCAGCTCCTATCGTGCTATCAATCGTCGCTCCACCACTACCAACAATACCTATTTTTTGTACACCAGTCGCTGCTGTCGCGATACTAGATCCTGCTATTTGAGTAAGATTTTCAGACCAAGGACCGGAAGCCTGTGTGACAGCTCCGATTGTATTACTGCCTGTAGGAAGTGGCGAGTTTGGCGAAAATCCTATGGCAAGTGATGGATCAGTAGCAGCGATAGCAGTTGACCCCGGTTTGACAGTAACAGCATATTGCGGATGTGTCGGATCAGAAATATGGAAAAATGCTTTTGATGTATCTCCGACATACACAGCGGCACTTGTTAATTGTTGTGCACTTGACGCGCCTGTTGCATCGACACCAGAAAGCAACATTATTGGCAAGAGATTTGTATTTGGTCCAAGAGCACCAGTCGAAATAGAAGCGACAGATTGATTATCAATAAGCCAGTACATATTGTCGCCGCGTATATAAATTTCATACTTGTGCACGTTTGCGTCAGCTGGTTGCGTACTATTTCCAGTCGATGATGATAAATCTTGAATTGAATTGCGCGTACCACCCGCGTAACAAACTGCCGACATTTTTCCGTTTGTGGCAAGTTCAAATGCGACTGCATCTGTCAGTGGTGCAGCAGAAGTAGGTGTCGCAGGCACTGTTCCTGCGCCCCAATAGGCATAAGTATGTGCTGGAAGTGCAAATGTAAATTGTATTTGATGATCAAACTGGAGATATCCAGGTGATACTGGCTGAAATTTGTTTTTACTTGTTAGATAGGCGTACCCATTTGCTGTTGTTCCACTGCTTAGTATTTCCTGACCTGCAGAAGGTGTTGAAGAACCATTTCCACCAGTGATGGCAGCATTCCAGTTATAGGTCGTTTCTACAGTGCCAGAATCCCACGCTTCATAAAATACCTGTGTGCTGTCCATTTGGACACGCAGGCGTTTCGTCGCTGCGATTTCCGCTGAAATCGTGCTACCCGTATTGTTGTTGACAATGACCATACCATTTGTCGTGCCAATGGTCGTTTGGTCTATGTTGATTTTTACAGATCCCTGATCTGAAGCGATAACGACTGGGAAACTATTTGCACTCGTTTTTGAGCCAAGAGTGACTGTTGCGGAACCCACTTGAAGTAGATTTATAGCAGCATTTCCAGATGCATTCACAGCAAGTTGATTTGCACCGTTCCACACGCCCACATGTGCGTTATTCGAACTATCAATTGCCATCGCATTTGCGGCATTGTACAGCGTCACGTGCGCGTTGTTATTCGCGTCAATCGCAAGTTGATTGACGCCACCAGTATCGACGAGTTTCACTTGTCCAAGGATGTTGCTCCCAGCTGGGAGTGACGATCCGATATTGACAGTTGACATTGTATGCCTTTAGATATACCCAACAGTTACTGCAGGTGTACTTGCACCTCCCGGTGCCTGAATACCTGTTGATGCGATAAATTGGAAATCGTAGACAGACCCGGCAGCAGCATTTGCAGGGATGACTCCAAGAATGTTGCCAGTCGTTGATCCGCCCGTTGCATTGTCGTAAAATGTTAGCGCAGCAGTGCCAGATGTCGTGATCATAACGCGACAGAGTCGACCTGCACCACTCTTGACAACAGTGTTCGTGGCTGCCGCTGCAATTGCTGATGTCGAAATACCTCCTGGACTGACAACACCAATCATCGTCGTGTTATTTGCAGGAAGTGTGACACCTAACGAGCTTTGGTTACTTGCAAAGGCAACAGGGACACTTGCAGACATTGTGGTCTGTCCGAGCGCAAGTGATGATCCGCCGACTTGTGTAATATTCGATGTCCATGGACCAGATGCTTGTGTGACGGCACCAATCGTATTGCCGCCTGCTGGAATAGCTGCATTGATCGTGACATTGAATGTATCGACACCCGTCGTGACGATGGCTGCACCACGAGCAGAATACTGCGCATCAACTGCCTGCCCATTCGTGACAGTCGGTTGCGTTGTGTTAAAGGCACCACCAATCTTCACAGGATTATTGGCATTCGCTGATCCAGATGCAACCATGCCCGCAACAGGAAGTGGCCCGGCTTGATCAGACGCAATGACAACTGGCAAAGAGTTGGCACTTGTCTTTGATCCTAGCAATTGATTCGCACTTGCGTCACGAAGGTTGACGTGAATAGCACGATTGTTCGTGAGTCGAATCGTGCCTTCTTGCCCAGATGTGAGTGCCGCAGCAGAATCATTGAAGACGCCGCCTGTTGGTACGAGTGCAGACGTGCCTGCTGTCCATGCCACTTCATCGACAACACTGAAACCAGAGCCTCCTCCACTTTTGATGTTGACATCAATCGCGCTAGAGGTACTTGTAATGGCATTGCCTGTGCCATCAGTTAATCCAACTTTGATGATGCCGGTGGCAGCTGTTGCAATCGCGGATCCAGCGACTTGAACAAAGTTCGTGGGTAGATTACTTTGGTTGCTCGCGATAACGACTGGAAGCGAGGAAGCCATGACCGCTTGTCCAAGCGAGACAGCAGAACCACTTGCTTGAATGTTGACATTGCCAATGGTGTTACCGCCAGCTGGGAGTGCCGCATTCACGTTCACTGGAACGGGATTACTCGTTGAGTTCCCTACATTGACTGTTGACATAGCTTACTCCGCTAATAATAGCAAATTGTCACAGAACAACTAAATGCAACTGAATTCACAACAATTCCAAGTGCAGCAGGGCTATTGAATGCATACACAGAACCAACTGCTGCATTGGCTGGAACTGCACCAATAATCGTTCCAGATGCTTGCGTTGCATTATCATAAATATTGAGTTGTGCTGATCCGCTCGTTGTTACGATCACGCTTGCTAAACGACCGGGACTATTTCGAACGACGGTTACACCAGAATTACCTGGCACTGGAAATGTTGCAGTGCCTCCGAAAACAACAACGACAGGTGCTGATACGTTGCCCAATCCGTCGGTTGAGATTGGTCCACCTTGAAGTGCTGTGAGATTGCCTCCAGCTGTTCCTGGAACATATGTTGCGCTGACAGGAAACTGATTCGTTCCAAGTGGCGTCGTACTTGTCGGCGTCGATCCAAAGTTGACCATGCATCTGCCTCGTGGCTCCCTACGGTTCTTGTGGGACGCCTCCTGACATTTGTCGGAGGTGCTCGTTTAAACGACGAACAACGTGCGCTGCAATTGAATCAAGCGTTTCCTGCCCAATCGTATGTTCTGTGTGCGCCTGCCGCTCGAGACTCTCAAGACGTTGTTCGAGCGCGAGAAAACGTTCTTCAAGTGATGGTTCTGGCATTGTGAGTGGCGCTATGGACGGAAGCCCGACTGGATCGGGCACTTCGCTGATATGTGCACTTTTTGCTTGTCGTGTTCGCATTGCTATTTTCCTCTCATTCTCGTGCACACCCACTGCCAATGTCCATCGATGGTGTGCATTTCAGGATCGCTCACAATCAAATAAATTCGTTGTACATTCGTAACTGTATCGATGACATTTTGATCAATAAGATGGTCACGAAATCGAATGAATTGTGTATCAGCGAGCGGAACCATGATCGTAATTGCTCGATATGTAAAATGCGGGTCAGCGCCCTGATACGCAGATGCTTCCAATGGGTTCAATTTGTCTAATTGCACAACAATGTTCGAAATGACGGATTGTGTTCCTCGCACAATGTTCCCTCGAACATCTTCTGACATGTGGACTCCTAGAATGACTGCATTGTGTAATTGTCAAGAATTCGTTTTGCCCGTTTAAAAAGCAAACTTTCACCTGTGTTATCACCTCGCAGTACAGCAATGTTTCGTCGAACACCACTATCAATTTCTGTTGCTCCGACAGGATTTTGCCGTTTCGCAAGAATATCACTTGTTAAAAGAACAACTGCTTCGGTGATATCTGCTGGAAGTGTCGCGTACCCAGCTGTATATGTCAAAATAAGTTGTGCTTCTTGGTACCGACTGACAATATTCCACGGAGGATAAGCAACTGTGCCTCCTCCAATCGAAAGTGTTTGAAAATTAGGTAAACTACAAATTTGTTTATCTGAATCAATGATGACCTGTGTCGGGTCAAGTGTAATCGAACTGCCGACAATTGTCACGATTGAAAGTGCTGTCAACGAATTAATCGGCCAATGTCTTGGTCGAAAATGCAATGTTGAGTGATTGTCAATCGATGCACGCATTGTCGGCATGCCTAATTCTTCGTTTGTGTATGTTGTCGCAAAAAGCGATTGACGACAAATTGTTTCGAGCCATTGACTCGCTTTGATGATCTGTTTTGCAAGACTCCCTAGTGCTCCATCAGTGCAATAACACGTTCCGGCAGCATGTGCGAATGTCGTTGCCGTTGTCGTGAGTGCTGTTGCACCAATCGAAATTGGCGCAGTTGCTGTGACTGTTTCAGATGACGATCCATCAAAAATCGTAATAACATCATATTGGTTGATTTGTGTTGCAGTCAGTGCTGGAACAATTGGGAGCGTCGTTGCACCCATTGTGATTGTTCCAAGGCGCCCAGTATTTCCGACGAGTGATGCCCATTCGAGACCTGTTGTCTCTTGACTCCAATCAAACCAACTGATGTACGTATCCACTTGCACTCCATTATGATGATTTTTGTTCAGGTGTGAGTGGCAACATTGAAATTGTTTGATATGTCAGTGTTGTGACTGGGACCGTTGTTGGGACAATCCATTGGTACCCCCCAACGTATGCACCGCTGGCTACTGTGTGATACGTTGGTACATAGAGAACATTTGGCACGATGCCCTGTGCACAAGGTAAATTCTGAACATTGAGTGGATCACCTGGTGTCTGCATGTGTACCTCTATTCTTCGATGCCGATTGCGAATCCATGTACAGTTCCACTTGCTGTGACATCAAGCCACAATTGATTGTTTGCCGCTGCTGAAAGAAACCCATTGCCTAAAGGAGGACTCGGTGTGCCAGTATTCACTGCTTGAATTGGCGTTCGTAAAAATTCGACAGCACTGCCGCTACTTGTTCCATCTTTGAAAATGAGTGAAGACGCAACAGTGCTCGAAAGGTGATACCCCATTAAGCGAAATTTCTTTCCTGACGTTGGTGTCCAGATGGAGACCGCTGTTCCAGCCGTGACCGCTGTGCCAGGCACATTCAAAATTTTATTTGGCACACGTTCAACAGAAACAACGCCTGTACCAGTTTGTCCCATTTGAATGGCAGGAAATTGCCCTGCAAATGCAAGATTATCAGTGGCGACAGGCACAACTGCCCCTGCCACCTGCGCTATGTTATCACTACTTGGTGCTGACGGTGTGCCAGTACTGTCGACAGATAGTGTTCCACCTTGCTGCGCAATTGTTCCAGTACCTGGTACATATACGCTATTTGCAGGGACGCCACGCGTATCTTGTGGCACTGATCCGTCTGTCGCTGGATTTGGCATGTATTTCTCCTATGGTTTGTGATCAGTGCCCATAGGGCCTGGTGTTGTTGGCATCATTTTTGGTTGTACTTTGTCAAATGACATTTTCGTAGAAGGGACTGACATTGATGCTTGTCCTGCAACATTTGTACCAGTCCCACTTACCTGTGTTGGTGATCTACTAACAGTGTTCGCATTTGAGAGTTGGTATGATGTGCCAACAGCTTTTGATTGTGGTGCATCAATCGACGGTCCTACAGGGAATGTTGCCTTCGATCCAACACGATCAAGCGCGTTTGGCGTTGAACTCGATCCGGATGCAATATTTGGATTATCCACACAGGTCTCCTTCTTTTGAATAAAAGAAAAACCCTAGAATGACGATGCATCTGCTCTAGGGTTCAGTGACCTCTGAGTCGACCAAGGATGAAATGCGTGACTTCGCTTATGCTGTGACAATACCCGTGAGAATGCCTTGCCCGCCAAGGTATTGACACACGACTGTTTCACTCGAATACGCCCCATACATCCACTGTGTTGGGTGACTTTGATCAGGTGGGTATTCGAGCGCCCACATTTCTCTGTTTGTGCTAACGCGTAGCGGTGGTTTGTCAATTTCAGCAACTTGGAATGGCAGTGTGAGCGACGCAGCAATGACTGTTCCTTGCATCAGGTACGGAACCATGATAATATCGATCAGGCGACCAGTTGTTTGATTCAACCATTTTGTCGCTCGTCCTCCACCAACCATATCAGACAATGTTGCTTGTGTTGGTTGCACATTCACACGGAAGTTTGTGCTCGTTGTGATAATATTTGTGAATGCTTTATGGTCTTTGACACTGACAAGGAGCGCTTCTGGGTTCGCACGAGCGTTCAGATACATCGATTCGAGCCATCCGTCGATGTCTGATTTTGCAAGTGCCCCGCCAGTATCGGCAACACGACGAACTGCCGCTGTTTCGCCACCAACACCAACAGTCGAGAGTGTACCTGCGTTGTTGTAGATCAAACTTTGGATACCGTCGAAAACAAGTGGTTGGTTTGCGGGCGTCCCACCACCACCAGATGTGAATGCGACGGCAGTGTTTCCAGCACTGACTGTCGTGCTGTAGGCTGTTCCTGATGTTGCCCATGCAGCAGTGGCAGTCACATTGAAGTATCCAGAAGCGAGACCGCCCGGATCATTCAACGCTGATGCACCACCAAATTGTGTTGTTGCAGATTGCTTCCACATGGCTGAATTCGCAGGTTGTGTTGATCCAGTTCCGACATAGACATTGTATGAGACGGCATTTGGCACACGCATGATATTGAATGAGACGGTGCTTGTTGATCCGGACGTAACCTGTGAGAGTGCAGTAGGTGTTGAACCACCAAATGCGAGTGTTTCTCCTTGCGCATTCACTGCTGTCACAATGATCCAGTTTGTTGCGGCTGCAATCGTTCCACCAGATGTCGCCGTTGTTGGTGTATTTGGAGGAGGTGGAGCCCAGAGATTTTGTGCACCGTTCAGATACCAGACTTCTTGTCCAAGCATCAACGATGGCGCGAGTTTGCTGGCGACCTTTGCTCGAACATCTGGTTCGAACATTCGACCGTAGAGTTCTGATTCGATTGTCACAACATCACTGAAGGCAATTTGTCGAAGAATATTCGATTTATTGACCCACGTGTATGACGCTTTTTGCGGCGCCGTTTGTTGTGCAAGAATAAATGATCCGACAGATGGACCAGAACCACCAAAAACATCAGTGATCGCACGCCAGTTTTCAACATCGATACCGACAGAGGGTGTTCGAGGGAGCATATTGCGGAATGGTGTGTCGAATGGTACGACGAATTTCGCAAGCGGTTCGAGATAATACCCCGTCCAATCAGCATTGTTACCAATGTATTGTTGGTCACGTTGCTGAGCACCTTCCATGATGCTATTCAGTGTTTCTTCGCTCAGGCGTTGATGGACATACTGCTTCGGCACATTCAGTGCTCGAATTTGCTGAATGAATCGATCACCAAATTGATCACCATTTTCATAGACAACACCATTTCGAGCACGAGCCATTGCCCGAGCCTGATTGGCGAGGACGTCTGTTTCTGTATAGAGACTTTCGTCAATGACGCCAGTCGGTTTTGCATCGCCACTCTTCTGCGCACCTGGTGGCAGTTGTTCTTTTACGAGTGCATCAAAACTTGTCATTTTATCTCCTCGCTTGCCGCTGTGCAATTAGACCAGCGGTCATAGCGTCTACTTGTTTATCTTGTGTATCGAGTTGTCCGTGTTTCGACAAGTGTGCAATGGCGTCGTAGACAGAGCCATAACTCTGTCGACCATATGCAACAGGTGCATCTGTTGGAAGCGTTTTCTCTGCGGGGTGCGGCAGAGACCCAGCATTTGCAACAGGACCACCAGGAAGTGGCTGTTCAGCAATTTTGTCAACTTGACCTTTTACCGCTGACAATTCAGCGCGTACTTCGTCGAAGCTTGCTTGTGTTGCGAGCAGCGCGAATTTTGCATCGAGCGTTTCAAGTGCTCGAGTGAGTGCACCAGAAAACAGTGCATCAATATCTTGATGTGTTTGTGGCACTGATGATGGCGTTTTCGCGAGTGTTCCTGCAATACTCTGCAATCGAAGATAGACGGGTTGTAATGATCGTTCAATCAGCCCAGTAACGACTCGTTCCATATCTTCAGTCGCAGATGGTTTTGGTGCATCAGATGAATGATCTGGGTCGTCATAGCCTCCGAGGTCGATGTCTCCATCTCCGTCAGGATCAATGACCCGCATCGTTTCTTCGCACGCAGGGCAATTGCAGTTTTTCATTTGAGAAACAGCAGCGTGAAGCGTATGCCCGATTGATTCGTGCATTTTACTTTTCGTTGATCCAGACACACGCGCACCAGCACGTTCTTGCGATACTGGTTGATCTGGTTCAGACACATCAACGATTTCAGTGAGGAATCCATCTGCTCGAATGAGTGAAATGTTGCATCCTGGCGTGGCAGGATTATCGACATAGGAGGTTTCAGCAACAGTGTAACGAGGGAGATATGGATAGTCTTTCCCGTTGTATTCTTTTTTGGGCCACTTGCGAGGATCATTTCCGAATTCAGGGTCTGGAATGATTGATGCACTATACCCAGTTAACACACCATCTTCAATTTTGAGCCACGTATCCTGAGCGCCTCGACTGACTTTTGATGTTACATAAATGGCTCGCTCTTGTTCATCTGGCACAACCTCAATCGCTTTCCCAACCGCTTTCTTCGGGTCATGCTGTTCTCGCATGTTGCCTCGCCACTTGAGCCATGCCTCTGGATAATACCCGAAAATGGTGCCATAGGCATCTGGTTTCTCCACCGTGGCCTGTCCAGTGACCATTCGAGATGTTCCGTCAACGCGTGTAATAGGGAGATAGACAGAGAATCGATCAGGTGTATACGCAACTGCTCGTTCTTTTTCTGGGGGTGTTTCTTGTTTCGACATGTTTGCATGTGAATGTTTGTGATTCGAATCGTCATCGTGCTCATGATCATGTGCGTGCATATCTCCATCATCACCTGCACTAAATGTAAGATGTTTGTGTGTATGCGCTCCACTGAATGGAGGATGATCGCCAGGTTGTGCTGCTCGATCTTTACCTTCAGATGCTGTATCATCTTCCCAACTTTTTGGCAACGAAAACCCCTTTCGTTTTGCAATTCGTTTGATTTTCGCTTTGACAGCGTCTGGATCATCAGCATGTCCAATGAGTTTTGCGGCATTATGTACATCTTCTTGTGATTTAATGGGGAATGATTCGTGTGGACCGCCAAAATCTTCAGAATCCATGGCGTCTCGTTCAGCTTGAGGGAAATCTCGTCGATCAAGCACTTCAGTGCTCGTTGTCATGCCTCCAACAGTCACACTGACTTCTGATGCTGGTGTGACTGTGAGGTTTGTAATTGTTGCGCTCACATTATGTGTCGTTGTGCTCGGAGGCGAAGTCAGTGTATCTTCAGCCATAAAAAGAGGCCATCCTTTTTGAGAATGGCCTATGTTAGTGTTCCTCTATGGCTCGAATGTTGGTACGCTGGGTTATTATTTCTATTATAACACAGTTTGCTTTCTTAAGATATAGTTTTTTGATGTCTTTCTGCTTGTTCCTCTGTCATTTCTATTTCAACGAGTTTGTCAAACATGCGTCTCCCTGACAAAAAGTGATACCCTACAATGATGGCAATCAAACTCGTTTTGAGTATCAACTTGATGATGATTAAATGAAGATTGACTGCTTCTGCTTGTTGTTGAAGGAGTGTTGCCAATCCAGCCATCGTAATACTGTATGGATAATCATGCAACAACACAATGTCAACTTCTGTTGGATCAACTGGCCCATCAGGATGTGCAAGAATGACCTTGAGCGCTGCAACAAGTGGCACATAATCACTTTGCGCCTGTTGTAGTATTCGTTTCACATCATCACTCGGATTGCTCGGCAATCCGAGGAGTGTATCACCATTCAGAAGTCCGCTTTGTGTTTGCTGAAATCCTGGAAGAATCACTTGCAAATTGCTAATTGCTTGTGAGTGTGAAGACACCGGTCTATATGCGAGTATGAGAACACTCTTTGCAAGATATTCATCACGAACAACTTGAAGCCATGCTTGTTGCTCCACAATAAGTGCATCATTCCCTGTTGTTAATGGATAAATATCAAATCCAATCAGCGTTAACAACAGAAATGTGATCGAAGCAACAACCATTGACACAATGGCTCGTTGTGTTTTCGCTTTCATTGTGCTCTCTCTTTCAATGAAAAAAATGGGTGATATACCCAATCAACACTCCAGTGACGACAATGAGCACAGATGACACAATTGCCACAAGTACTTTAATTTGTAGTTGTGATTGACTTTCTTTTTGCTCAGCATCTCGTTTTTGAACATCTGTTGCTTGTGCAATCAACTTTGCATTCATTTCAATCAATTGTTTTTTCGCATCTGCAACTTCACCTTCAATTCGTTTTGTCGTATCCTGGATGCTTTGCAACTTGAGATCGTTTTCTCGTTGTGGCACGTAGTTTCCGAGTTGTGTGCTCAAGCGTTGTACTTCTTTTTCTATGCCTTCTATTCGATATGAGAGCATTGTGATATCTTGCGGTGGGAGTGTTGCCATGTTATGCATCTTTCTTGGCAGTTGTCATGTTTCAAGTGTACAATTGTATTTACACGACACCTTTAAGGAAAACCAGGATCATTCCCAAGGCCCGTAGAGGCCCTCAAACTTAAAAGATGATAATACTTATGTCTGAAAAATGCAATGTCACAAGGCACATCTGGGGTGTTCATATATACACAACACCTGAAACAGTGTCCGCTTGAATTTGTAATTTTAACACTTCCAGTTCTCCCCATGTCATCAGGTGTTGCGTATTATGTTGTCGACAAAATACCCAAATGCCCTGTGCATCGGCTCGAAATGATAATCGACCTGTTGATTTACACCGAATAGCAGTTTGTGTTGACGGAGTCTGAATATGATTCTGCACGGTCATTGATTACTCAACTCCTTCTTCTTGTAATTGCTGAATACGAATTGTCGCTAATGCTCGTCCTGTTTTGAGATCGTACTTTTCCCAGTCACGGAAGATTTCTAGTTGTTTCGCGTCAATAAACACTTGCTTGACAGCATCAGATGTTGTGCATTCTGTCAACTGTGTCGAAATCCAGAAATGGATCGGATCTGGAATGAATGGTGTTGTAAATGCTCGCTGCGTTCGTCCACTTTTCACATCTTCAAGTGCTCGTTCTCGCCATCGACGATATTCTTTTGATGGATCATTTGATGATGTGTTCCGAATGACTGATTGTTCTTCAGAAGCGTGTTGAATCTCTGAAGAATTTGTTTTCATTTGCAGTTGTTCTTGCAAAAATGCAAGTAGTTTCTCAATATCGTAGTGCGTTTCGAATGTTTCTTGCTGAAATACATCTTGTTCAGATACGTTATCACCATCAAGTGCTCGATTGAGTGCAAGTTCTTGTTCAATATGCGCAGCAAGATGCTCAAGTGTCGACATTCTTGCTGCAGAAATACCGTGTCGTCCTTGGAGTGCCGACATGGATAATCGAAGATCATTGAGCAACGTTGTCGCATCATGTTCGTTGCCGTGTCGAATCACGAGTTCGAGTAATTGTTTTAGGTCGAGTGCAATCATGTGTGCATCTTCTGCGTCTTGTGCATTCCACGTTTTTGACAACTTTCGACCAGCAAGCGCATTATAGAGGGCACTTTTTGTTCCTATGATTTTGACAAGTGAATGAAGTGTTACTGCAGCATGTTGTTGTTGCTTTGCTGCTCGTAATTGTGCTTTTGCAGATGTTCGTGTTTGTTGAGCAGCGGCTTTTGCAGCAGTCGTTGCTGTTCGTTGTGAATGGTGTTGTGCATGTAACACCATTCGACCTGATTTTGCCTTTGCGGCTCCAGCAAGTTTGTGCAAATGCGCTTTATGCTTCTCAGCTCGAAGTCGAAGTCGAGTTGATTGCGCATCTAATTTCATTTGTGCTTTTGATTCAGATGTTTGTCGTTTCGCTTCTGCCTTTTCTTCTGGTGTTAACGGAGGAGGCGCTTGCTGCTCGTCTTCATCAGTAGGTTTTTGTTCTTTTGGTTGTCGTGATGGACGCTGTTCTTGTTGATCTTCTGTTGTATCCGTTGTCTGTTTTTGCGGCACTGCTGAGTGCTCACCTCCATGTTGTCCAGGGAGTGGTTCTGTGTTTACTTGAATTTGTGCTTTTTCGGCAGCACCCTTGACTTGTTTCAGTGTCTGTTGTGCTGCAGCAAGTTTTGCACGTGCACCAGCGACGCCAGTTTTGACATCAATTTGCGCTTCCTTCACTTTGATCGTCGCTGCTTGGATCTTCGCTTTTGACGCCATATCTTGTCGTGCATCGGGGTTTTTATTGTTTGCTGCACCATAGGCAGGGTGATCCCAATCACCATGTGTTTTTTGATCATGTCCATATCCGCCAGGACGATGTCGTTCTAATTCTGTGAAAGGATGTGATTGGTCTTCATCTAACAAACCAGAAATTTCATGCTCTTTTTGAATGTCTTCTGGTGTCTGCAAAACATGTGGTGCGTCATAGAGTTCTGGCGCAATGTCTGTATCTTCGCCTTCTTTCCACGCATCGTCTTCTTCGTCATCGAGAAGATCATCCAACTCTTCATCGTCGTCTTCTGGTGCAGTTTCTGCATCTGATTCTGGTGTCGTCTCAATCGCAGCATGCCCTGTTGGTATTGGAGGTTGTTCAAGTGGAGCAACTTGGTGTCGTTGCTGCATTAGAGGTGGTGGCATGCCCGCCGCTTTTGGAGGTGCTGGTGTTTGTTGTGCATTCGATGCATCTTGTGCTGACTGCTGCATACTCACCATCTCGAATCCTTTGAGTTGTGCTTGAAGTGACGCAGCACGCATTTTATCAGATGCAATATCATCAAGAAACACGGGACCATCTTTTGTCACAAGGACACGCCCTATGTACGGTGCATTTGGATCATCAGGCAGTTTGAGGAGTCGACCAGCAGCAGTAATGCCGAGAATGCCAGCACTTGTCAATGCGCTGTATGCTGTCGCCATTGATGCAATATCTTCTTCTTCATCATACCCAGTAAATGTTGCTTGAAAGAGATCACCATGCAGTTCTTCTGGGAAATCAGTATTCATAATGTACGTGAAGAAACCAGCATAGATTGTTGCTAGAGGATCAATGGTTCGTCGATAGGTGACATTCTGTTGACTGTCACTATTCGATTTATGAATATCTTCAGTGAATGCAAGGTCTTGCATTGACATGCCGTACGCAGATACAGCAATATTTAGGATAAATTTGTCAAATGCCGGGTCCAACGCATATTGTTCGAATGGTTGATACTCCATGCCTGGTTGTGTGAATCGCATTCGAACTTGCTGTGGCGCATTGCCAGCAAGGAGTGCATTCCATGCCTGTTCGAAGGCATCAATTTGATCCGGTGTCCATGTTGAATTTTCAGGAACGCGCATCATGCCTTGTGGAATATTACCCTCAGTGAAGTGACTCAGATCTTTCTTTTGTTTTCGAAGTGCTTGGTTCACAAGCAAAATAATGCGTTCAATACGACTTTGCCCATATGGACTATCGGCAGCTGGGCTTTCTTGATAATGAATCAATTCATCTGAACGAAATTGTGCACCAGGAACACCCCAAGGATATTGTTGATACGCAAATGCAGGTGGTTGTGGCGTCCGTCCCCAATCATCAAGAAGTGGTTTGAATTGATCACCTGCATGAATCTCAATTGAGTAGAGGTCGCCATTGCGCTTTCGACGTTTATAAATGTATAATTCATCGACCTGTGTTTGTTCTCGAAGTGCCATTCGAATCCATGAATGTTGATCACGAATTTTATCAGGTGATTCAAACCATGTCAGAAAATACGCAATATCTGCTTGATAATCTTTTTCATTCGCACCGGCAGCAATATACTCTGGTTTCAATGAAATTTTCAGTTTCATTCGAGGAACCATATCCATCCACGCGCGTTCACATATTGTCACGCCTGAATAGAGTTTTGCAAGACTTCGGAGTTGTTGAAATGATGGTGTATCAGCATTCCCCATTGTTCGATCAGGTGGAAATGTATTCCATGCGATGGGGAATTTCCATTGGACAGGGTACCCGCCAACATTCACATTTGGCTGTGTTGGAAGTGGAAGTCCAGGTGAAAAGAGTGCTGTGGTCCCTGTCGGAAGAGTCGATTTTCCTCCATAGAACGTCGATCCATATGCTGATTGCGCATACCCAGGTGGAATATAGAGTGTTCCTCCACCAGGCGTTGCTCGATGCAGTTGTCGTGTTGATTGTTTCTTTCGTCGTGTCATGCTCTATTTCCTCGACGTGTCCCTGGCAGGCGTGTAAGAATTTCAGACAGTGTTTGGTCTTGCGCGTCGCACCGTTGCGCAATTTGATCAAGTGCTGTTTGCAACATTTGTGTTTGTTTTAAGAGTTCTGTGTCTTGCGCAGAGAGATGTTCGATAATGTGCTCGATATCGGCGAAGCTTTTTTGCGTTGTGGCAAATGTTTCATCTGATTGCAGTTCTGCATGTCTTGAAAGAACATTCTGCCCAACCATAATCACTGGCAAGAGGACGAGTTGAATGAATGTCTGAGACGCCCATGCGACAAGAAGCGCAATGGTGGGTGATAACACGCCGAGAATTGAAAAGAGACCAATAATCGCAATGAGCACAAATGCGTACGCCATCCACATTGATCCGACTGTTCGTGTCAGAAACACAGCAACTTGCTCGTTGATACCTTTCAGTGTTGCACGATGGAGTGCATTCACATCTGTTGGTTGGTGTGGATGATGTGGGTGCCAATAAATGACGTTTTGTACAAATGATTCTTGTTCTGTCATGCGCTTTCTTCTCTCATTTCAATTGGGTGATCATCAACTGGTTGGTTCGGAACAAGAGCAAGGCCACGATGTGTTGCAAGTGCGAGGCGTTTCTGCATCGCAGCAATGTGTTCATCTGCTGTCATTGCTGGACTACTGAGCGAATCACATGCAATGCTCAGTGCATCAACTTGGTCATCATGTGCACCCATCGGAAAGACAAGGAGTTCGTCTTCCCATTCACGGAGCCAGAGTGCACTGAGTGGATGATAAATTTTTCCGGCTTCATAAAACACAGCAGCGGTGCTTGCACGAGAGACTTTATCCTTGACTGGTTTATACCCTTGTGCTGGAATACCGAGTTTGAGTAATTGTTGAATGAGTGCAAGTTGATATGCCACTTGCTCAATATGAATAAATTTTGGCTTATATTGCTGATACAACAATTGCAATTGTTGTTGTTGTGTTGGGTTATCAAAGTGTTCACGAACTCGGTCGATGAGTAACAATTCTCGGTCAGGTGTAATTGCCCAGATTGCAAACACGGTAAAGTCAGCTTGTTGTTTTTGACTAATCGCGAGGTCGACTGTGATGATGATTGAGCACACTGATCGAAGAATGCGTTTTTGCCCTTCAGGAACGAGGAGTGTGAATGCCGCCTCATCTTGTGTATGATAGCGAAACCATTTTTGCTTAAATTGTCCTCCGCCTGCAGGGACTGGTCGCTGTTGATATTGTGCAGCAAACCCCATACTCCCCAAGTCTCGTTTCAACCCATTGAGTGCTGTCATATTAAATCGTTCAGGCCATAGGAGTTGACCCTCAGTTGTGCGAGGATCAGACCAAATCGGTGTTCGACATCGACGCTCTGGTTCAAAGAGGGCAGGAAGATTCAGATGTACCCAATCAGGTCGTTCACGAAGAATATACCCGCAGACATCTTCATCATGAATGCGCTGACCAACGACGACCATTTTATCTTTTCGTTGGTCATTCAGTCGATTTGTCCAGACTTCTCGAAACCAAATAATTGCTGCTTTTCGTTCAATGTCTGAGTGTGCTTCACTCACATTATGCGCATCATCGAGGATGAGATATGAACCGCCTTGCCCTGTCGTCCCACCATCAACGGAAATCGACATTTGGTATCCTTGTCGACTGTTTTCAAAATATCGTTTTGCGTTCTGATCACCAGACAATTGAAACAGCATTTTGAATCGTGTTTGAAACCATGGATCTTCAATAATGCGTCGTTTCCGAAGATTATCGCGTGTTGACAGTTCAAGACTATAGGATGCACAGAGAAATCGCTCAACGGGTGCTTGGAGCCAAATCCAGACTGGCCAAATGACAGAAATGAGGGTACTTTTCGTATGTCGAGGTGGGATATTAATGAGGAGTTTTCGAATATCACCTCGAGCAACGGCTTCAAGGTGTTCAACCATTGCGTCAATGGGAATGCCATCAATGAATGGCGTTGGTTCAATGATGGGCCAAACTGCTTTTGCAAATGCTTTCAGTGATCGACGGCATGTTTCCGCATCGATTTGTGCCAACAATGCTTCGGGATGCGTCAGTGATTGCAGAAGTGTTGCCCCTGACGCATCTACTGCTGATGCTGTTTTTTGGAGAGCACGAGTTCGATTTGCCATCTTTTTTCTTTTACGAATGCTTGGTTGTCTATCGTATTGTAACACAAGCATCCAGTAAAGTACATTGATTCATCGACGTGCACATGTATTTGAAAGGAACACATGCATGAAGCATTACTAAAAATGGAAGAAAAAGATACGGAAAAGAAGGCCAAAAGTTTGTGCTTTTCTCTTTCTTTTTCCGTTTCGGTCGACACGGTTCGATAGAGTTTCTTCTTTTTATGATATACGAACGTGTTTTCTTACTTTTTCTGCACAATTTCATGTGTGCATTTTTGGTATATAATGTTGTTATTCGATTTCAATGCATCGAAACAAACGAGTGTTTGTTTCGTTCTTGTTTGGAGGAGCATATGTCCTATCACACATCTTCATCATTGTATCCATGGGAACGGACGCATCTGTTTCGATTCCGTGCATGGATTGGAGCACATTTTCTTGCACGAGGCTTGGCGCTCATGCACAGTTCTTTACGTCCAATCCGAACACGAACACATTCTGTGAGTCGAGTGTCGCCGGCTGTACACCCAACACAATGGATGCGAAAACAACCGTTGTCACGTCGGAACTCGCCACTCCTTCCGTGGCGAGGTGGGCCGAAGGAATTGCTGCTTGGCCCACCACCTTCTGTACCTCGTTTGACATGTGCACTGTCACTTCGAACAACAAATGCAGCATGGCCACCAGAACCTCGATATGCAAGGCGTGTTTCTCTTGCCGCTGAACGGCAGACAGCATGATGTATATTGATCGAAATGCACGAAAGAAAGTGTTTTCATGGACAACAGCAGACGCACAACAAAAAGTGCATGCACTGCTCCGTGACGTGCTCAATGTGCGCATTCTTCGTCTATCACGCACACTTGATACGATTGCACTTTCGCAGCGCGCAAAAACACATCCACTTGCCTATTGGAGCGGTATCCATTGGGTGTTTGTTTCTCATGAGCCAGATGTGTTTGATACGGTTGATTGGGTTCAAGGGCACGGCTCTGTGTATCGTGTGAATGGGTCACGATACGTGTTTCGTGTGTTTTATCCGCTCGAAAGTATCATCGACGCGTGGCGCCTCGTCCTGTTTTTACAAACATGTGGTCTTCGTGTGACAGTGCTGTCGAATACATCGAATGCATGGTGTGTTGAGTGTTATGATGCAACGACACTCGTTGCGCAGAGTGGATGGCATATTACAGTGATGCATGCGATCTGTGTCGCGACACTTCGCGCCGTTGGTCGTCGAGTTGTCTGTTAGGAGACACTCTATGGATGTTCGCTATGACACCATGACACTCACTGATCTTCTCACCGCATCTCAAAATGGCTCAGTGTGTTTGTTTTGCTGTAATTTGAATGACCCTACCTGTGCAACATCATGGGTGCATGTTCGTATTCATGATGTTGCACCATCTTCGTTTGGGCCATTGTTGCATTTTCAAGAAGTCATTGTTCGATGCAGCACGGTTTCACCTGACATCGAATACGTGCTTGTGCTTTCAAATATTGCTGTCGAACGATCGTTTCGACACGTTGTCGAATGTGTGTTTGCATATTAAGATGAAGGAGCAGTGACTCCATAATGGATATTGAGTATACGTACTTATCAGCAAACGATCTTGTGCATGCTGGCGTCAATAAGTCAGTGTGCTTGTTTTTGACCGACCCCGCACGTCGAATTGATCCGTCTGCATGGATTGAGGTGTTTATTGTTGAAGTGATTTGGCTCATGCAGATGCCAGGTGAACCACCATTTTCGTTTTCGTGGCCATATCCGAATACAAATGAACTTGTCTCTGTTCGAGTCATTGAACGGGGCATATCCTATAACACATTTTTGATTCCTGTGTGCGAATGCACTTCTCGATTTCGATCATTTCATGATTCAGCCATCTATACATTTGCGTTGTGATGATCATTCTCCGGAAAATTCTGGGGTGCAGAAATTTGACTTGATCATGCATATTCATATCGAATTGCCCTGTAAACAAATGAGTCGACTGTAGATGTACGCGTGTTGTTAGGTGTTTCTGTGTTACTTTGTCTCAGATTGCTCTGGCGGGGACACGATTGAGGGCAGGTCAACGACCGGGCCCGCACGACGCATCTCGAATCACGCGCCGGATCCCGTGCATTCGCTTGAGTCATCGACAAGCATGCGCACGTCCATCCCCGGAAATGGATGGCGACGGTAAAATGGTCACACACATGAAGCACACACTCGAACGAGACGTACCGAGTGTGTGCTTCATTGACGCTCGTTAGAAGAGTGGAGGCGCAAAGTGTGGACAGCACTGTGCTTGCCATCGGCCAGTTTCGGGTGTGCATTCAGAGGCCTGTTCCATGTAGACGATATTAGCAGGCTCACTCGACATCAAAATTTCGTTGGTCACCTCCTCGATGTCGTCTGTGAGGTAGAGTGTCCATGTGAGGCAGACCTCGCCTGTGAAGGGGTTGAGAAGGGCAATAGACCAGACGTTCTTTAAGCGGCACAGTGCTCGAATGAGGTGCTGCGCATCCTCGAGTGACGAGAACGAGCGACGATTGTAGACGTGGACGCCAGAGGGTGTTGTGTAGTAGAGATTGAATGTTGGCATGTGTGTGATTCCTTTCGAGATATGGGGTGAATAATGCTATTCACCCCTGAGAATGTATTAGAGTGTGTGTTGTTGCATGAATGCAATAGCATATGCCTCGGTTGTTGGAACCTCGATCCACTTTCCAGTGTCCTCATTGAAAAGGATAAGCGTGTATGTATTGGTCGCTCGAGAAGAGCAGACGAGCGTTGAGCAACCATAAGTGATGCCTGCAATGTCAAGAGTGGGTGTTTGAGGAAATCCATCAGGCGAAAGATGTGCTTTGCTCCACGTATCCATGGTGATGTTGAATGTGCGTTCAAGTGTTGCGAGTTTTTGCAATTGTTTGAGCATTGTGTGTTCCTTTCGAATTTGTATTTTCAATTTCTAAGATAATTATATACTGTTTTTGTGTGAAAGTACATTGTTTTTACACGAATATTCACGAGTTTATACGAATTCGTGAATATTCGTTGAGGTAAGCATTAATCGTATTGTAACGTGCAGATGGCCGCGTCGTCATATTCTTCGCATGCATCCCAAATCAGGTATGCTTCTTGCGCCTTAACAGCATTAAGAGTGTATCGAACACCATTGCTGCAATAGGGCATATTATGCGCATTCACAGCGACGACACAGACATCACCGTGAAAGTGTACAACCTGTTTCCATGCATCGATTGAATACGCTTGCTGACGTATCGAATTCAGCATGCTTGCGAATAAGAGGACGAGAAAAACGAGTGTCGTGATGATGCTTGCTTTCGGTGTGCTCATGTGTGATTCTCCTTTTGATATGTGCAGCGCATTTGAGTGTGCGCTGCAGTGTTGTGTTATTGCACATTGGCTTTTGCAATAAGAATGAGTTGGCGCGTGGTGATAAGTGTTGCAGATGCATTGAGTGCATTTTGGAAATGTGTGCTGCTAATGTCATAGTGTGGGTAGGGTGTTGCATGAAAGAAATGCTTGCCTACATGAATTTTTGCTGCAAATGCGTGAAGGTCATTGAGTGTGCCCCGGACGATGAGATGGGAAAATAATTTGTTGCTTGGCTTTTTGGTGTAGATTTTTTGGTGATCGATGTATGCTTGCATTTTGGATTTTCCTTTATGTTTGAATTTTTATTTTCTTAAATATATTATATCACGTTTTTATGCAAATGTACATAGTTTTGATGTGAATTTATGTGAATTTGCACATATATGAAAAACTCGTATACACACGAAGAAACGAAGCACGAATGCTTCGTTTCGATGAATGAATGATGTGCTTGCTTATTGATTTGTTGCATGCTCTTGACAGAACATTCTCAGTGTGAGCAGGTATGAACGAGCGAAGGATGTCGTTTCACCGTCTTCATGTTGCTCGAGAATGTCGAATGTGTGAATGGTGCGTGTCCGCGATTGTTGCACTTCAAAGCAGACAAGATCATCGTCAAGTGCACTCTGTGTGAAATGGCGTGGGGTATATGTGAGACCATAGAGTTTGAATGACAAATCCTCGTGTGTCAGAGTGATGTCTGGACGCTGTTGAGATGCTTGCTTCACTTCTTTCAAGAGTGCATTCAATTCATGTACGAGTTCGGTTGTGGTGATGCGGAAAACGTGTTTGTGGTTCATGTGTGATTCCTTTCGATTTGCATTTGATATTTAACTTCTAAGACTATTATACACTGTTTCGTGTGAAATGTACATAGTTTTTGTGTGAATTTGCACGAATTTGAAAATATTCGTTGAAACTTGTGTATTCGTGTATTGGAATGTGGATGGCATTCTCCACATTCCAGAATGTGCTGGTGCTATGAAAGAAAATCGAGCAATTCCGTTTTCGTGAAGTTGGCAGGTGTGATGTCAGAGAGTTTGAACAATCGTACTTTTGGTGTGTACCCTGATGCGAAAAGACGACTTCGAAGAATGGTGCATAGTTCTGTTTTGTTCATTTTCTTCAGTGCTGAGGGTGTGTACGTGAAAATCATTGTCATTTCTCCTTGTGTGATTTTGTTTTTTGAAGTTTCTTATTGAACTTCTAAATATATTATAACATGTTTTTCATCAAATGTACATAGTTTCTTCACGAATTTTCATGTATTCTGAAATATTCGTAAAATTCGTATGTGCATGATGCTTGCTTATGCGCTGAATGAGAAACATCTCAAATGCCCTCTCGTGTGTGGAGAGGGAAACCTCTCCACTATTTTCGTTTATGCTTCGACCACATTCCAGGATGCACCACATGTGATGTACACGTACACTCCCCAGGCATTCAAGACCATCACGATTTGAAAAATGCACTGTTCGAATGGTGTAACATCCATATCATTCTTGTGTGTGTTACGATAATGAATGGTTGTTTTCAATTGAATGAGTGTTTCAACGATGGTTGTTTGTGACATTGTGTGATTCTCACTTTCGTTTTTGTTTTGTGAAATTAATTTTTAATTTCTAAATATATTATATACTGTTTCGATGAGAAAGTACATACTTTTTATGTGAATTTTCATTAATTCTCAAATATTCGTAAAATTCGTTTTTACATAAAAATGCATTAGTACGAAAATACTAATGCATTTTTATGATGTATGCTTATGCATACTCGAGTTTGTAATGACCATGATGGTATGAACCTCGTAATATGAGTTTGTATGCACTGGGGATAGATGCTTTCAATTGCTTGTTAATAGCATACAAACGAAACTCACCACAAGAGTGATCGAGAATGTGCTCAATGCGATTAATTTCGTTACATATGTCTTTGTATGCTTGTGGGATTTTTGAACGTTTTGAATCTCGATTTTGCATGTGTGATATTCTCCTTTTCATGTGAATCATTTGTATTGAACTTCTATATCTATTATAACATGAAACGTGTGGAATGTACATAGTTTTTTCACGAATATTTCGTATGTGAAGAAATTCGTTTTTATACCTTTATATACGTGTGTGAATGATGTACTTACACACATGATAAACGAATCTTTTACACATATGAAAATGAAATTTTATTTCATGTGAGATGTCACATCGATTTTTATGTTCATCACACACGTGTACACACATATATTCTCTTCACATACGACACACACGATCGAATGTGGAATGTGTGAGATGATAGATTATACATCTTTTCCTCCAGCGACACAGGTCACATTTTCACATCGAGCACACCATTCGTACACGAGAATGACATGAAAACGCTCACATCGATTTTTCACAAAAGCACACACGTGCCAGAAATGCCTTCTCATGTGTGTGTGAAATATGTGTGTTTCATCAATTTCATGTTGTAAAATGATTTATTCATATGTATGGAATGTTTTCTTCATATATACGAAATGAAGATTTTATATGTGTAAAACATTCTCATTAACACATTGAAAAACGTGTTTATCATGTGAAAGAAATAATTTCATATGTATGTGTGACAATGGACACGTGTATAAAAATTATTTATATGTGTGGTGAAGAATGTTTTCTTCACGAAATTATATGTTTTATTTTTCACTATGGAAACGATGTTCATCACACATATAAGAAAATGTTTCATCATGTTAAAAAATCACTTTTACATGTGAACGACGAGTTTCTGTGAATATTTCAAATTCATTAAAATTCACATAAAAAGTATGTACTTTCGATGAGAAACAATATATAATATACTTAGAAATTGAAAATACAAATTTCCACGAAGGAGAATCACACAATGAACTTTCAACTGTTTACACGTTCCGAAATTCGAAAAATGCTTCTGGAGTACACGAAACCACAATTAGCACAATTGTACTTCTTGAAAACTGGAAGACGCATTCACCCCTGGACCCTCTCGCACACACGGAAATCACTTCTATTAGCATATTACTTTGTATGCTAGTTCACATTTCACTACACAAGCATCCATATTCGTGTGGATGCTTCTTTTATGTGAAGAAAAAGTTTTATTGTGGTGAAAAATGATTTTTATGTGTGAAAGACGAGTTTTCCACATATTTCCAAATTCATCGAAATTCGTGTAAAAAGTATGTACTTTCCACATAAAACATGTTATAATATACTTAGAAGTTGAATAACAAAACTTCAAAAACAAAAAACGAAAATCAAACAAAGAAAGAAGAATCACACAATGGAAAACATCGAAAACACATCAGAAGTCACTACCGAAGAGCAAGCACCAAAACATGTCGTGACAGCACAAACAAAACGATGGCTCGAAATCATGATCAGTGATCACTGGATGACATTTTCTGGATACACACCAGAGACACTTGATCAATTCTATGCAAAACTTGGTCGTCTCGTCGCAATGATGTCTGGGAACATTCCATTTGAGGGCAAGCCTGCATACCAGACACTTCCTCCGTTAAAAGAGAAGGTCGGCGCGAAAGAATACCTCTGCTTTTTCTTCGCGAAAAATGAGCATCTGCGACATGCTAAGGGTGCACTGAGGCAAAATTTGCAATTGATCCACGATGCACACGGAATGCATTTTTCCGAAACAACACTTCGGTTTTCCGTTAATCACTTGACCGAAACTGCCGCTCTGAGGTGTTTCGAGAACAATCGTGATATATTCACGGCACTCACCATCGTGAAGTCTCGTGGAAAAAATCCTGAAATTGTGAATTTTGGAACAGTGGAAGAGGACACGCAAGTGTCCTCCGAGGATGTGGAGGAGCAAGCACCCGAAATCACATCAGAAACATCAGAAATCGAATAATAAAACGATCGAGGAGGAGCAATCCTCCTCGATGTGTGTGTTGAGGATGTGTGCACGAATTTCAACGAATATTTCGAAATCATAAATATTCGTGTTGAAACTATGTACATTTCACACAAAACAATATATAATATAAATAAGAGTTAAATAAAAATATATGAAGGAGAAACCACAATGAAGAAACTCACCACAGTCACACAACCAACGTTCTTCACACTCGACGTGAACGGAAAACGCATTCGAATTAAATCGAATAGTAAGCACGTGTTCGAAGCATATCGTGCCTATCTCACCCAGGTCATCACGTATGATGAATATAACACTATCGCCTTTGCATACCTGGATGAAAACCAGGACGCAGCCGTTCCATATTGGGTCGGGACGAAATACCACGGTCGAAAAAATTACACATCTGAGGTCGTTGAGGCAGCACTCAACCACATGACACTGAGTGCTTATATGGGTCGATATGACAAGTAAGAAAGGAATCACACCGATGTTAAACATATACACACTCGATTACACAGACTATGAGTCGAGAGATTATGACGACTGGATTGATGAATTTGGCGAGTATCATTGTGGATGTGGATGCTACGAGGGCGGCGGTGGTGAGTACTGTTTCGACACAAGCAAATTTTACCAACTCCACGAAGATGTGTTTCAGGTCCTTCTCGCGACACTCCAAGCACGAGTACAGCAAGTGTCGTAGCACATCCTCAAATGCGTTCTCGTCTATCTTCTGCTTTGACATTGAAATATATGTCAAAGCATTTTTGATGTCCAAAATGTGTTTAAAATGCATATATGCATGAGCATGAAAGTGCATTTTGCATATGCTTGAGTCTCGCACATGTGTGCTGTGTTCAACGTATGCATGCTCACCCCAATGTGTCTATGCCTCTTTTACATGTGCATCCTCGGCCCTGGCAGGCGGCGAAGTGACGCATCGAGTGAAGGAACTGTTTTGTGATGTGTGCTCGGTCCTGGGCTGCGTACACACTTCTTGGCAATCACGAAAAGAAAGGACGACACACTCGGCATCGTCCTTCACGGAGTCCAGAGATCTGGTTACGGGGTTGCCGTTTGTACGATCATTCGAGGAATAAAGAGAGGTTTCGCAGAGCAGAGTTGTGCAAGAACATTGCCGTATGCAGGATGTGTTTCAGAAATCGTTATAATGTTTTCTTGCGTCATTGTCTGCGCTGTTGCGAGTGGTGCCAAAAGTATTTCTGCACATGCACGTATCTTCGTTTCGATGAAAAACAACTCTTGTTGATCGAAGAGAACGTTAAATGTGACGATTGTTCCAGTGTCTGTTGATTCAAAGAGTTTTACATATCGAGCAAGGAATCGAACGAGAAGATGTTCGTTTGAGAGATGTTGAATTTTCATTGGTATGTCCTTTCTGCTATTTTTCTGAATCTTCCGGGGCAGAAATGCCCTCTTGATGCGGTGATTGCTCACATTGTACGGAACATGCTGACCCGGATATAAAGTGAACTGACATGAACTGACATGGACTCAACAGCATGATCTGGTTTTATGCGTTCGCTGTTTTCGGTCGAATCAGTTCTGCACGAGCAAGTGCTGCACGTTCAAGTGCGAGTTGCTCTTCATGGTCGTAGTCGGTAGCAGATGCATAATACCATGCGTGCGATTCGTTGTTGCGTGCAGATTCGGACATTTCGGCATTTCCTTTTGCGTATTCTGTGAGTTCATCGATTAGTCCTTGCAATTCACCCGGAGTGAGTGTTGCGAGATATGCATTGTAATCGGCGATTTGTTGAGTGGTCATTTATCTTCTTCTTTCATGTTGTATTTATTCGATCTAGTTGTATTATATCACGTTCTCACACAAATGTACATTGTTTTAGCACGAATATATGTGAGAACGTGATATTCATTGAATCTATGAGATGACGATGAAGAGCACGAGTGCTCCAAGAACAATCCCTGTCACGAGCGCGAGATGCGCCGATTTCGACAAGGCATACATCATGGCGGCAACAAGTGCACCAAAAATGATCGCGCCAAGACCCATAAGCATTTGTGAGATGAGCAGTGGTGTCAGAAGCAGCATGTCGTCTCCTATCGGCCGAAGAGCCACATCGATCCGCCGATGCCAACGAGAACGAGGATCAGGACGATCCCGACGCCAACACGTGAACGAACGCTAAAGATGAACGACAAACATCCAAGTACGATGATCACTCCTAAAAGGAGAAATCCAAATGTCGAATTGAGAAATTGGCCAAGATGCGGAAGCATTTGATAATCCTTTCTGAATTTACATGAAATTTATTTTGCATTTCGTAACATAATTATATCATAATTGTTGATAAAAGTATATTATTTTCGAACAAAAGAAGAAATGCATTGAAACTGGAACGACATCATCTGGCCATGGACATATATTCTATCATCCATGTTCATTTGGTCCTCGAATATGTGTTCAGAGGGCATAAAAATAGGCTTGAGAACATCTTCATCAAGCCTTGAAGGAGTGGACGAATCATCGAACATCAGGGACATCAACCTCGATAATCGACACGATATAATAGTTGAGCTCATGCTCCTGAAACAGTTTGAACGTTCTACATGGGCGAGGTGTACTCAACAACGCTTGGTTGACAATTCGTTCTGCGTCTTTATGCGAGATATCTGTCGAGACATCGGCAAGTTCATATGAGAGAATATCATCATCCTCGTAGAGTTGTTCTTCATCATCACCATAGAGAGTCGCAGCAGCAGATGTGATGGCAAACGAGACAGGGTCAGCGTCGAAAATGTAGTAGAGCGCATTTTTGTAGATGACAGGAATCACAGTATGGTGATCATACGTATCATCATGTTTTGTTTCGAGTTGTTTCAAAAGTTCATGTGTGAGCATTTCTATTCCTTTGCAGGTTTTGGCGAGATCCTGCAACTCGATTTCTTATTGTGTGAGGTCGTCGAGATTCGGCCATTGTACTCTGGCAGTGTCGAGCAGTTGATCGAGTAGAGGATCGTCAATTGGCAGGATGAACCGCTTATGCGCATCTCCATCCCTCTCTGCATTTGCTGGGCAGATGACAAGATGAAGATCTGATTCTTGCACGTCTGGGTTGAAATCCTCATCTTCGTCTTCACAATTAAAGAGAGGATCGAAATCAAATTCGTCGGGGTCGATAGCGAGCGGATTGTCATTTGTCTCGGTGGTAAGATTAATGCTCCAGAGTGTATATTTCTTACCATCATACATGAATGGAAGAATGTTTTCTCCGAGTGTATTTCCACCAGGCTGTTGCGACTCTTGACGAATGTAAATTTCTTGAACTTTTTGAAATGCAGTCGTTTGTTGAAGTAGCATACGTGTTTTCCTTTGTGTATTGAATTTGTATTTCTAAATAGATTATATCACGAATAATGATGAAAATACATAGTTTTGATGTGAATATTATACTTTCATCATTATTCGTTGATTCTTTTATCGAACGATTTGATCAGCCGTGAGTGTCAATTCCTCGATAATTGTGCAGTGCCAAAATGCAAGATCATTTTCTGCTTCTTCCCGAGTTGTATAAGCGTAGCCAGCCGTATCTTCAGCAGTTCGTTTAATAATGTAGAATGGAATGCCGGCGAATCGTTTTAGTGAATTCTTACTTCCACACATGCTCCATTGTTCATATTTGCCTTGGTGTTTCCCTCTTGCAACTTTTCCGACTTTTGCGCATGCAGGAAATGGACGAATGTATTTTGGCATTATTTTCCTCCTTAGAATGCCTGTGGCTGTTGCCACGTAATCGCGACGACTTGGTAGATACGCATGATCAAATCTGTGGTGATGTCATAGCCATAATCGAGCATGCACTCAATTTGTTGACAGAAGTCTGTGCGTTCGAGTGATCCTTCTGCAAAGAGAGGCTCTTCTAAAATACTGGTAACGACCTGTGTGGTCATCGGATCTGGACTTTCGAGCAGTGCTGTTGTGATTCGAGCATTCATCAACTTTTCCTTCTTTTTATTTGAATTATCTAAGATAATTATAACATAAAAAGAAGGAAAAGTACATCATTTTGATGTGAATTTGGCGCATTGTGAAATATTCGTAGAAACAACAATCGATAGCACATTGCATGCTATCGATTTCATGAAGATGATTCTACTTATACTCAAGGTCTTTCCAACCGCCATAGAGTTCCATGTTGGTATAACAATACCCGAGTGTATTCGAATGGGTGGCCGAAATGGGCAATTGATTGTTCACGAGTCATTCTTGTTCTCCTTTGTATTTTAAGTATCGAGTATATGCTTCATTTTCGAATGCGACCCAGATGCCATTAAGGTGTGTTCCAAGCTCATATTGAATAATCTTTGCGCCGTCGGGGCGTCCTCGCATTCGAATCCTCGTTCCGAGAAGACTATTCGCCCAGTGCAGCAGTTTCTCTTTTCGCTGGTCGAGGAGCTCCTGCTCGAATGGTGATAGTATGTTCGACATTAATTCATCGCTCCGTTCGACGTTGCATGTGATTCACCGCAAGAGCGATGAATTGTGGAAGCATGACGGTATTCCAGGTTTCGATCGTGATTGACATCGTGCCAGAAATGGTGCATACAATATCTTGATATTCTTGCACTGTCATCGTGTCATAAAGACATTTTCGTGCAGAGACAAGACGTGATCTGTATCTGTCCCAACTCGAAACGATCATGAATGTCACTTCTTTTTCGTCGATGGCAAGAACCTGGAAAATGAATGCTGATCCACCGCCTCGATAAAAGAATTTTGGCAATCGTTCGAATTCAATGCCTCCATCGGAGAGTTCAGTGATAATCGTATTGAGACTTTCAAGAACGGTTGTTGGATGCATGTGTGGTATTTCCTTTCGAATTTGTATTTTCTAAATATATTATATCATGAAATCCATTGAATGTACATAGTTTTCATGACGAATTCAATGGATTTCAGATTATTCGTTGACTCTATTCGATCGTGATGTACCAACATCCATCGTCATCAGCAAGTTTCGCAAGTCGTTTTGGGGCTCCGACATGACTTTGGAAGTAGCCAAATGTTACGCCATGTGCTCGAATCACGTCAGTGATTGTTCCGTGTTTTCGAACGACTCGGCCAGTTGCAGATTTGATTATTCGATCACTGACGTTGCCGATTGAATAGAGGTCTCGGTGCGCGAGGATGTCACGAACCTTTGCAACTTTCTCCTTGTCTTGAATCTGATCAAGCCAGTTCTCTCCTTCGAGTGAGACGGCATTGATGTTTTCGTACTGTTCGATGATCCAGACAAGATCAAGATCTGGGCCACGGAGCGCATATGAGATGGCACTCAGAATCCAGTCGAGTACCGAGTAGTCTTGCGGCATTGTGAGATCATGTTCGGTGTATCCAATAGGTCGGTCGTGCAATGGACTTTGAAACACGAGCGGACTCTCTGGCGCTGTTGCGAAAATCCAAACATGCCGCCCATCTTCACTCGGGTTTTGCCAAAAACTAAGCAACTGGAGCTTTTGCTGATTGAAGTAAACAATGGGCAGTGGGCGTTTCTCCTCGTACAATTGCCTCAATTCTTTTTGAGCAACTTCAAAGCGTTCTGGTGTAATGTAATCTGTCATGGAATGGTCCTTTCAAATTTGTATTTGTTCTTCTAAATAAATTATATATTGTTTTGTATCGAATGTACATACTTTTAACACGAATATATGTACATTCGATACGTTCATTGACTCCTATGCATGTGAAGCGACAGTAACATACGCATTTTTTGTTTGATCGAATGCAAGAATAGCGACATATTGACGAGGGAGTGCTTCTCTCTTTGCCCGAATAGAAACCTGCATGTAATCAGCCGTTTCTGGCGTTTCACCATCATACATACACTTAACAACAAGTTGTACGTCAAGAAGATGAATCGGATCGATGGTCTCGCGTACAAACACATTGATCTCATCTTGCGTCATATGTTCTAATCCGAATGACAGACTATCATCATAGAGCAGTTCTCGGATGTTCCCTTCCATGTACCAATCAACAGGATACACAGTGATGGAATTGGGTTCATTCTCGTTCGGTTTATCAATGTAACAGTATTCAGTGCCTTCTTCCATACCATACAGGTTATTCATCGAGAGACCAAGACAAACCCGTTGATTGTTTTTATGTGCTTCGTCAATATGTGCAGTAATCAAATCGATTTGTTCTTTTGTAAATTTCGCCATGATTGCTCCTGAGCATGTTTAAGGCACATGCTCAAAGCCTTTCGAAAAACTACACGTCTTTTGGTGGCAGAAACGCGAATCGCTCAGCGTCTTCGATCACTGCCTGTTGAGATTGTGGAGAGAGTCGACCGAATTCACGCTCATTCATATCATACGTGCATTCAATCGTGACATTGAACAGTGTTCGATAATAGTCGAACGGATTGTCCCGTTTTACGCTTTGTGGCTCTCGCTGCATCCAGTGATAGTACGCTGCGTCGATACGAGTGGCAATGTCATTGAGCACTTTTGTCGAGACTGGGACAGAGAATATTTCAATGCAACCATTACCTTCTTGATAGAGTCCAAATTTGACAAGAGTGTAGTCTTTATCATTCGTATCCCACTCTTCACAAGGTGGATATTCTATTGTTTCACCTATGCCATGAATAAAGTAGATGTGGCCAAGAAATGATTCTTGCAGCAGACTATCAATGATACCTTCTGTTCTTCCAGCGCCATTTTCGTAAATTTGATGCAATTTCTTGTGAAGTTGTTCTTTTCGGTTTTGAATCATTTGGATTTTCCTTTCAATTTATTTGAACTTTACAAATATATTATATCATGTTTTCGTATAAAAGTACATACTTCTGGCACGAATATATGTACTTTTATGAAAATTCATTTTGATTGGTAATTTTAAAAGTTCGACCAGTGTCCCTCCCACATTGACTCACTGAGATCTTTGAACGAGTATCCAGTGAAACTATTGAATTCCCATGGTCTCGCGATCTCGTGTTCTCTGAGATATGCGACGCCCGCTTTAATGCACCGATCAAGTTCTTGTGTTTCCTCTGGATAGCGCTCTGCACAGATCACTTTTCTGGCACGCCAAAGCCCATTGAGGACTCGAAGAAACATGTTCATGGAATCCCCGTAGGGATTCCCGAACCGAATTACGGATTGTTGACGAGTAAGGACGACTCGATTAGGCATGCAACACCTCGTCAAGTTCTGAGAGCCACGTGCCGTCATCGTTCTCGAGGATCTGCCATTGTTGCAAAACTTCTGAAAAGAAGATCTGGTCTCGATATGCGCTGACGAGACGCTCGAGCGCTTTCAGATAGGTGCTTTCAGCAGTTTCTTTTGCAACACTTTTGCGCATATTGACCCACGTATCGTATAACGCATTGACTTTCTCGATGCCATCTTCAAGCATATCGTCAAAGAGCACATGATAGCACTCTTCACGAACAACATAGGCACGATGATTGATATCATAGTGCAGAGGAACACGTAACAGGTGCAGTCGACGAAGCGCGCACATGATTCGCTTCTCCATGAACACATATGGGTCTTCACCTCGCCACGTTTCTTTTGCTGTCTCGTCATCAAAGAAGTCATCTGTTCGATGATTCAAGCTACTCACAATGCCACGGAGCGTCTTCCACGTGAGGCGATTATTTGCAAGTATCTGCTCGTATCGCTGTTTTCGGATGTTAGGCATTTGGCACCTCCTCAAGTTTCTCGAAGTACGAGACATTCTTACGTGTATCTCGGACGCAGAGAACCATGTAGGAAGGAAACTCCATGCAGAGTGCTTCGAAATGCTTGTTCGTTAGAAAACAAGCATTGAGCGCATTGACAGCAGTATCAAGTTGCTCTTTTGCTTTCAGAAAGGCAGGATATGAGATTGGGCCAATCCTGTAGAGATGTGTCTCGATTGCGATGACACCCTCAAGTGCCTTGAAATCCTCGATGGTTTCAAATTGTGGTGATTTGACAGTTTTCATTGTGTGCTCCTCTATTCGAATTTGTATTTTCTAGTTCTATTATATCACGTATTCGTGTAGATGTACATTGTTTTAGCACGAATATTGCTTTATTTGCACAGTAAAGCAATATTCGTTGACTCTACTGTGCGTGTACGTACGCAAGCAACAAAGATGGAATCTTCGATGCATGTGGCAATGTGAGAATTCCGAGATTCGCATACGATGGCACATCATCACTTTGCCAATCATCGAGTGGAAGGTACGTCACTCTCCAACACAGTGAATTCGGATAATAAAGTTGCCAATCTGTTTCGTATGCGTCTGGCATGACTTCTTGTCCAACGATGACGAGAGACACAGACACAATAGCGAATTGTGTCTCTCCGATGGTCAGTGGGATCAATGGATTGCCAGATTCAAGTCGAGCATCCCAAAGATCATTGGCGAGTTTCCGATATGGCATTGATGAAATTTTTGTTGTTGAGACAGACATATCATCCTCCTACAGTGACATATAGTATGATTTCGTGATGTCATGCAGTGTCTCGAGAACCTTCGCAATCGTTTGAAACACAATGTGCCCAACTGCGAAAAGCATCACGAAAATCATAAGGACGGTTTTCAAAAAGTAGTGTGTCTTTGTCTGCGCGATCATTTTCGTTTTTAAAAGACTTTTCTGTTTTGCCATAGTGTGTGATTCCTTTCGAATGGTCATTTTCTTTATCTAAATATATTATATCACAGTTCGATGCGAATGTACATTGTTTTATGATGAATTCGCATCGAACAAGAATATTCGTTGAGTCTATGCTGCGAACACATGTGGCAGTTGACAGAAAAGAGAGTCAAGATCTTCTTGTGTGAGCAGCATCCAATCATGCTTCTCTTCTTCATAATTTGGATATCTGACCCACACTGTACACTTCGTTAGATCAAGTTTGTCGAGAAACAGCGCTTCTTGATAACACCATGCGAGAAACGCTGATTCTATGTCTCTGTGTCCTTGCATCACTTTTATTTCGTGAATCGACGAACGACGATAGATGAGTGATGGAATCGTGTTCGATAAAAGATGTTTCTGAATAAGAGCAGCTTTTCGAATATCGTTTCGTGTCATGTACTGAGATCCTTTCAAGTTTATGATAATTGATCGTACAAGTTTCGAAGCTCAGATTCGGTGATGCAGAACCATCCATCTTCGTGCAATTTAATCCATGTTGAGCAGACACCAAGATCAAGTGGTGGCATGGTGAGATACGATAAATGGTACAACACGAGCAACACTTGTGGAATATCCTGAGTGCCTTCTTTCACTTTGATCCCGACGATTGGGAGTCCGCGAAACTGGGGTGCTTTTCGCTTCAGTGCGAGATGCTCGAGAATAAGGGCTGCTTGACCGATTTTTTCTTGTGTCATGATGTGTGATCCTTTCAACGATGCATTTGAATTATCTTCTAAATAGATTATACACTGTTTTGCATCGAACGTACATACTTTTAACACGAATTTGAAATAAAGAAGAAAACTCGTTGATTCCCGCAAAGAAGAATCGACCAGCCTTTCGACTGGTCGATTCTCTTGGATGTGTCTTAGACGTCGCTCAGGTCTGAATCGTCTTCATGCTCTTCTTCGTAGAGTGGTGCGATTTCCTGCACAGATGACTCGTCTTCGCTCTCTTCCTCCTCTGTGTCATCTTTCTCAAGCACATCTCCGAATGTCTCTGGCTCAACGATTTCGTCTGATGTTTCGTCGATGGTCTCTTCGAGGGAAGGCATTTCTGCCTCCTCCTCTTGTGTCTCGACAGATGTCGTGCTGCGATATGGATTGACGAGGAAAACTTCCTCTTTGCCTTCGCGACGGCTAAATCCCAGCATGAACGAAGCATTCGCTTCATAGCTGCGAAGTGCGGCAGCAGCAGAACTGCGGACACTCGAGTAGATGATGGCAGGGTCTGTTGTGGTCATAGTGTGTGGCATGTGCAAGAGGCACATGTTGTCGAGCAAAGCCATCTTGAGTGCTCTCATATCATCACGTCTCGCATAAAATTTGTGTGTGAAGAGACGCTCCCCAGGCACATCCTCGAGTTGTGGCAGTGGTGTGTAAGACGGAGTGCCCTCGAATGGGATCTGGCCATCGAGCATCGCTGTGAGATGTCCGAGTTTTGCATAAAAGATCTGCATCGTCGAGTCGTCGTACTGGTGAATGGTTGAATAGTGATCTGACATCATAATGCGTACTGCATTCATCTCAGGTGTCGTGAGCTTTGTCCGTGGTGTGGTTGTCGTGTTCTGAGTAGTCATTTTTATTTCCTTTTCTTTCTTCGAATTGAGGAAGTATGTTCTCAATTCGTATATTCAATTTCTATACTTATTATAACTTGTTTTCATGGAAAAGTACATACTTTTTGCACGAATTTTGATGAAAATATAAAAATGAATAAAAATTCGTTCATTTCACATCGAAATGTGTGCCCTCTGAACACATATTGGAATGCGCTGGAAAAGTGGACATATAATCTTACATTTCGTGGATGCATGCTGTTCTGGTGTGCAGTATACGTATTTCACTTAAATGATGCAGAAACAACGAATTTCTTCACGAACTTGAAAACTCGTGTAAAAACTATGTACTTTTGACTCGTTTTGTGTTATAATATTAATAGAAATTCAAAAGTAATTTCAAAAATTTGAAAGGATCACACAATGATTTCACCACTCAAAATTGCACACGCAAACGCGAATCTCGAATTCAAGCAAGCATTTGTCGACATTGAACAAGTATGCGGTCTGCCAAAACGATACACTATATTATCACTGTGGAATGCAGAGGATGAAATAAGTGTCGACATCGATTTGTGCCCACAAGGTGAAACAGAATTTGAAATGTCGCCAGATGGCACAGAGTATCCTGTAGGCACACTTCACATGCATTTCGAGCGCACAAATCCATTCATTGAAAAAATTGTACAACAGCTCACTCAATAGCACACAAATGAGCTTGCCGATTCTCACTCAAAAATCGGCCCGAAAGGAATCACACGATGTTTATCACGCCACAAGACACTGAAAAACTCATTCGAAGCATCAACGAGGTCATTGATGAAGTTTCTGATTCTGGCACGTGCCCCGAATATTATCCTCTTATCACATTTCGAAATACGCGATATTACCTGAAACGTGTCGGTGAACAAGCATATGAAACAAAACTAACGATTCGTGTTATTCGTGAATCTGAGATGCCTCTCTACAGCGGAACATACATTTTGACTGAAGAAGAACTAGCATACGAAGAAGCATCTGATGAGGGCCCTGGTGCACAGTATGAGCATGTTCTCGAACTCCGTGGTGAAGAGTTTGGGCCATTCCTTATCGAATTGTTCACGTGGATGTCAAATCCACTTCCATAAAGACTCGACGAATATGCATGAATAATTCGATTTCATGCATATTCGTGATAAAACTATATACATTCACACGAAAACAAGTTATAATAAGAATAGAAAATACAACTACACGAAAGGAACACACACTATGGCAATACTTACCGATGGACGAATCCTCTCATATGAGTACACTGGACAACCAGATCTCCTTCCTCATGTCGAACAGACACTCGATGAAATCAAAGCACTCCAGTGCGAACTGGAGCGTCGAGGCGATTATGTGGATGAGGAAACGCACCCAACAAATGTATGCGTTTTTGGCCTCTACTACACACCTGGTGATTTCTTTATTGGTGTTTCTGCCGACCACGAATCATCATCCGGCGTCGCCACGATGCAGTGCATTCTGATTCCATCTGCAGACATGTACGAGTTTGAGGTATCTGTAGCGTTTCTCGATGAGTACGTCGGTATTCTGCGCACACGCCTGACGATGTTCGAGCCGATCGATCATGAAATTGATCATAGTTAAAATAGCACACTGAAAGGACATTGATCCGTGGAAACAACAGGACAAGCACATGCCACATTTGATCCAAGCCACCTTCGTGATCTCCGTGATGCCACGTCACTCCCTGGCGTTGTGGGATGGCAAACGTTTGAAGCGCATGCGATGGATGATACAACGATCGCCAAACTCAATGATGCTGTTAGTGCATCGTCTGTTCAATTCGTCGAAGTCGAAACAGATGATGATACTGTCTATCTGCTCTTGGTGAATGAGACATTCTTCACCACGCCAGATCCAAAAATACCAACGTGGTATTCTGACACACTAGAACATTGACAGACGCATATTAATTCTCACATCACATTCAGCGCCGGTGCAGTATCGAACGCACCGGCCTTTTTTATGCACACTTTTATTTCACCACATCCTCTATGCCTTTCGCACTGCTCTTCTAAAAATGCTTTAAGGCATTTTTCACGCTAGTGGGGTGCACATAGAGGGCATGCATATGCTTGTGCTTCTATGCACTTGGAGGCATACTTGCATTTGTCTCACTCGAAACATATATCTGCGTGCACATCCTCGGTCCCGGCCCGGACGACACATTCCAGCACCGCGAGCGTTCACAAAACACACACACTCATCCATTGAAGGCATTTTGCATCGTGTTGTTCGTACATGCTGTATGCACATCATATGAACTATTCAAATGCTGCAATGCACAGACACATTTTGAGTGTTAGGATGTGTCGAAAAACGCGCTAGCGGGGTGTGTCCTCGGTCCTGGGCCAGATCGACCAGAGCAACTGATGTCGACGAATCACAGAATGATTCGTCGAATGCATATGCATTTTCAGTGTTCGTCACGCAGCGCAGGTGTGTTCTGATACACGGCTCTGTCCGGAGTTCTCGAGAAACTCGGTGAATGTGTGCAACAGCGTGCTCAGTCAAAACAATACTCGATTATTCGAGTTCTGAGAGAGAGACAAACGATCATATCGAAGTGTCTACGAAGAACGCTCTCTTCTTCTCTGATAAGAATGAAATGAGTTTAGTGTCTATCAAGATGCAGAAGAGAGAGAAAGAAGACTACAGAGCGCAATGTATCGATTGAGAAAGTGATGAGATGAAGATCGTGCGATCTGCTGAAGTCTGACAACGACAGAGATTTGAGAGAACTCCAGAGAATGCAGGAAAGACAACGTGATCAGGAAACGACCATGTGAACTGATGTGAACTCAGATGAACTGATGTGAACTGAAGAGGAAGATGAGAATATCTACATTGAATTGAACTGAGGCACCAAAAAGGTGTTCAGGATGTGGTGAGAACTATCCAGAGACAAGCAAGAGGAAGGCAATAAAAGCGAGAACAGCAATAACAAGAAAGAGGAGCATGACGATAATAGATGATGGTTTTACAGGCCATGCAGGGTAGACGAAACCGCAAATACAGATCGCTGAAATAAAGAGCATTTCAATCGCGTGTGGTTGGAGGCATCGAAGAAAAAATGCAATCATGGTGTCTCCTCTGTGATTGTGATTGGTGGACGTGTTCGAGCTTCGACTTGTGATGCGAGCAGTTTGAGTTGTGCTAATTCGTCGTCAGTCATTCGGCTGAGATCGATCGACGCAGCTTGTTCACCTGACTGCATTTCGAGTCGAGCAGCTTGGTTCTCTGTGCTCAAACCAAGTGAGAGTCGACCAACGCGTTGCCAATTGACAGCAGATCGACCGAGTCGATCAAGATCAAGTTTTGAGACAGCTTCACCAGCGGCTTTTGCTTCAAGCAAATGGCTCAAAATTTCATCAAGTGCGCGTTGAGCTGTTTCAAGACATGCAGCGTCAAACTTATTCGCAGCCGCAATCAGATCAGTCATTGCAGACGCTTGAATCTGTCGGTGCAATTCGAGTTGCCATGCTTCTCGTTTTTGCACCCAATCTCGCTCAACAAGCTTTCTTCGAACAGAACTATACGAAATCCCGAAATGTTCGGCAATTTCATTCAGTGTCGGGTAATGGATCGTGCCGCTTGTATCAGGTGCGCCCTGCACAAAGAATTTTTCGATCGCGGCCCATGGATACCACGATGGCTGATATTTTTCGAGGATCCGAGGTTCTTGATCGTTGAAAGCCGAAGTCATTTCAGCATCAATGGTATCACTTTGTTCGGCTTTTTGTTCTCGCAGATCCTTGTTTCTTTTTGCCGCACCACGCAATGGGCCTGATCGATATGTTTTCTTCTCTTCGATCGGCATTACTGTCGTGACTGTTCCATTATGTGCAATATTCGGTTGAAGCGTTGCTCGACGTGGCATATTTTTTCTCAGAGAGGCTGATGATGCATTCTCTTTGGAGCGTGGGTGCCAAAAGAAAATAGCAGCCTCTTATGTATTATATCATGCAACCATTGAAATGTACAATATGTCGCATTCAGTATATTATGCTCGAAGTGCGAGTAAAAAACAAACAATAAGAACGACACCGATAACGCACAATGTAATAAATTGCAGTTTTGACACAGTGAGTCCTGGTTCAGGATCATCATAATCACGATCCTTCTGAATACAGACAGGATATGGTGATGGGAGAATCGGAATAAATGTTAATGCTGTCTCTTCGAGATCAGCCTCTTCTTCATGCTGCATCAGAATCCTCTATTGTTGAAAGTGGTGTTACAGGACTTCAGTCA
>Ga0209166_10000076_pt1 | contig 134105 bp, 127 predicted proteins | sample Coa_R1_3_FD_187151 | JGI IMG/M metagenome (GOLD analysis project Ga0209166, IMG submission 187151) | Surface soil microbial communities from Centralia Pennsylvania, which are recovering from an underground coalmine fire - Coalmine... | ecosystem: Environmental > Terrestrial > Soil >... | reverse complement strand
CGCGCGCAATTGCGAAGCTGATCGACGATTATGAGAGCGCGTTGCCGGCGGATGCGTGGCCTAACTGGGTCTTGGGCAATCACGACCGTCCGCGCGTCGCAAGCCGGGTGGGGCAGCCCCAAGCGCGGGTCGCTGCGATGCTGTTGCTGACGTTGCGGGGAACGCCGACGCTGTACTATGGCGACGAAATCAGCATGCCACAGGTCGCTATTGCGCCAGATCAGGTACGCGATCCCTATGAGAAAAACGTCCCGGGGATCGGCGTCGGACGCGACGGTTGCCGCACGCCCATGCAATGGAATGCCGAGGCTCATGGTGGGTTCACCACCGGCGAGCCCTGGTTACCCTTGGGGAACGACTACGTCCACGAGAATGTGGTGAATCTCTCCACGGGAACCCGCTCCGTCCTCGGCAGGTCAGAGAAAAAGCCTCTAAGCTTCCACCGGTAAAGAGAAAGACGACTTGCTCAAGCCCGGCTGGCCGATATGGCGTCCCGTCTGAACGATTGAGCCAACTCCGACTCGCAGCCGCCAAAGTAAGACCGCCGGTACTCTCCCGCGTTTTGACCCCTCATGTCCTAATTTGCCGTTCGTTAATTTTTCCGAAAGCGGTCTGTATTGACCAGCATGTCGGGACGTGGGGATGAATACTGTTCCCCATCACCGCCCTTCAACGGCGTCTACCGGTGACTGAGAGCGTTGTGCTCCCGCCCGATGTGAGGGACCACATCATGGGTGTTCTTTACAGGCTGCCAAGTCCGAAGTGCAAAACCATCACGATGCTGCCACGGATCACTCCCGCACGGATTACTCCCGGCTCGTCCGGTTTTGCCATCCAAACCTTCGCTTACGATCATGTTCATCGGCGCGCGGTCAAGCTTGTCGATCCGATGAAATCTCTGGAAACCGCGGGCTGGCTCTTGGGCGAGCTGCGAGTGCCTACGTAACCGACGACCGACAATTTCGCGCGGGCTCCGCAGAGTTGGGCTCCGTCGATCCAATGACATGATACATTGTTCGGTTGGTGGCTTGGTGCCCGTTTTCGCCAAGGACGCCTTTTACAAAACTCAACCCGGGTTTTTGAATGGGCGCATAATTACAAAGAATGACAATCGGGAGGCCGCGCGATGGAAGAGGTAGAGAAGCGTGTCATCGGCAAGGTTATGTGGCGGCTTATTCCGTTCCTGATTGTGTGCTATTTCGTGGCCTATCTCGATCGCGTCAATGTCGGCTTTGCCACGTTGCACATGAACCAGGCGCTTGGTTTAAGTGAAGCAGCCTTCGGACTAGGCGCCGGCTTGTTCTTCGTCGGATATTTCCTGTTTGAAGTACCCTCCAACATCTTTCTGGAAAAAGTTGGCGCGCGGGTTTGGATCGCACGCATCATGATTACCTGGGGGATCGTCTCGGCGGCTTTCGCATTCATTCCATCGATATCGGCAGTGACTGGAATTCCGACGACGGGCGTTTTCTATTCTCTCCGTTTGCTGCTCGGCGCCTGCGAGGCGGGCTTCTTTCCGGGCATCATCTTCTATCTGACCTTGTGGTTCCCGACCGTTTACCGCGCTCGGGTCATCAGCCTGTTCATGTTGGCGATCCCGATTTCATCCATCATCGGATCACCAATCTCCGGGATGCTGCTCGGCCTGACAGGTGGGGGGTTGGAAGGCTGGCAGTGGCTATTCATTCTCGAGGCGTTGCCGTCGGTTCTGGTTGGCATTGGCGTCCTGTTCTACCTGACCAATTTCCCGCACCAGGCCCGCTGGCTGCAACGAGATGAGATTGCGTGGCTGGAGAAAGTGCAGGCCACCGAGAAGCGAAACAAGGAGAAAGTCGAACATCTGTCCTTGGGGCAGGCGCTCACCGATCCTCGCATCTTGTTGTGCGCTCTGGTGTATTTCTGTCTGAATGCGGCAAGTTACGGCGTGGCGTTCTTCCTACCGACCATCATCAAGGGTTTTGGCGTCAGCGACACCCAGACAGGATTGCTCGCGGCGCTGCCCTTTGTTTTCGGGGCCATGGGCATGGTGCTGCTCGGCCGTCATTCCGATCGGACCATGGAACGGAAGGGTCACGTCGCTGCGGCGCTATTAATGACCGCGGTTGGGATCGGATTGGCAGGTTTCGTTTCCAACCCAATCATCGTCATGGCGTTGCTTTGTTTTGCACAGATCGGCGTCTCCGCGGTACCCCCAATGTTTTGGCCGCTGCCGGCAAGTTTCCTGACGGGAGCATCGGCCGCCGCCGGCATCGCCGCGATCAACTCGCTCGGAAATCTTTCTGGTTTTGCTGGTCCGTACGCGATGGGTTATCTGAAGGATTTGACCGGCAACTTTACCGCGGGCCTTCTATCGCTGGCGGGTTGCGCGCTGGCGGGTGCGATCGTTGTCGTGCTGCTGCGGATCGATGCAAGGCGCGAGCAATTGTCTGGTGAAATCGCGATGGCGCACTAGCGGTGTCGGCGAACTCCGTCTGCGATATTCCTTACCTTGACGTGCGCTGTTGGCACGTTTGCGACATCCCGACTGCATCGAGCGATGTCTGCTTTCGAGAGTAACCCAACCCGGAAGACATGTGCTCGCAGTTGGTCGGGCACAACCGCTATTAGCGGCGCTGTTCTCTTTTGCTCATGTCCCAATTTAAATTCAGGGAGGTCAATTTTATACAGACCGCCCCCAGAACTTCCGCTTAGCCTGACGCGTTGTTATTACCTATCTCGTATTTGCGATCGGCCCGGCGCGAGCGCCGGGCTTTTCGTTGGTGTGCCGAGCATGTTCGACAGCTTGGAGGTGGAAGTCCTCTACCCAGCCTGATAGCGGCGAAGGGCTAGCGAAGCGCAAGGGCATCATCGCGAGGTGAGGTCTGAAGGAAGCGTGGAGCAAACCGGCGGCCCGATGGACAAGAACCGGACAACGAGGCCTACCCAGCCGGACGGGCGAACCAACGATCACAAAGTCCACAGTCATCAAGGGCTGGGGTGGTAAAAATCCGGCGGGCGTGCAGGGAAGGCGGTCGAACTTGCCTCGGGAGATCTCCGGCGTGTCCGGGAGACCGGACTGAGCGGGTCGCAAGGTTCGTGATCGCAACGGAGAAGTCAGCAGATGGCGTCATAGACGAAATGAGTTTCGCTGAAGGCTTGAATGCCGGAAAGATGCTTGGGTGTGGGACTCTTGCGCCGGCCGTGGCGGCTGAATATCCAGGTCACTGGTTTTCGGAGCGGCGGAAAAGGTGAAGCCCGGACGGCGCTGCCCGACGGAGCCGAAGCCAGCACGACGAAGCCCACTATCAGAGCCTCTGGCGCGGACGCAAAACAAACCGTTCGCGCTCAATCTAGCGAACCGCCGTATACGGACCCGTGTGTACGGTGGTGTGGGAGGGGAGGACTCCGCCTATCCCGATTGCTTGTCCTAATTTGTGAGCATTGGGTGTCCTAGACAGTACCCGAGCCGGCGTTGTGTCGACCACGTGCTTGGCATTCCCGGTCTATTTTCGACCCTGCGACTGCGGCGGTGCGCCGACGTGATGACGATTCATGGCAGTCCGGGCTGCGTCCCCGGTCTTTGTGCGCTGTCGCAGCCGATTTTGCGATCGCGTGGCAACGGGTCTTGTCCCGGAGAGGGAATCCCTGCTTCCTTGTCGTTCCGTTGCACTGGAACGCGCAAATGCCTGCAACAAAAGTTCTCTGGACCCAGATCGTGGTCGTGCTCACGGTGGCGCTCGCAGCCATCTGGGGCGCGACGCAATGGACCGCTTGGCGGTTGGGCTACCAGCCGCAGCTCGGCCAGCCCTGGGGGCACATCGGCGGAATTTCGCTGTATCCGCCCCCGGCTTTCTTTGCCTGGTGGTTCTCCTACGACGCCTACGCTCCGAGCATCTTCGTCGAAGGCGCCGTCATTGCCGCTTCCGGAGGGGTGATTGCCGTCGCCGTTGCCTTCGCGATGTCCGTCTGGCGGGCCCGGGAGGCTAGGGTGGCGCAGACCTTTGGCTCGGCCCGCTGGGCCACCAAACAAGAAATTCGCGCGGCGGGCCTGCTGGGCAAGGACGGGGTCGTGCTCGGTCGATTCCATCGGCAGTATCTGCGACACGATGGTCCCGAGCACGTGCTGTGTTTCGCGCCGACGCGGAGCGGCAAGGGCGTTGGCCTCGTCGTGCCGACCTTGTTGACCTGGCCGGCAAGCTGCATCATCCATGACATCAAGGGCGAGAATTGGCATCTCACCGCTGGCTGGCGCGCACGCTTCGGCCGCGTGTTGTTGTTCGACCCGACCAACCCGGGCTCGTCTGCGTACAATCCGCTCCTCGAGGTGCGCCGCGGCGACCGCGAGATCCGCGATGTCCAGAATGTTGCCGACATCCTGGTCGATCCGGAAGGCGCGCTGGAGCGGCGCAATCACTGGGAAAAGACCAGCCACTCGCTGCTGGTCGGCGCCATCCTCCACGTGCTCTACGCGGAGCCCGACAAGACCCTGGCGGGCGTTGCCAATTTCCTGTCGGATCCGAAGCGCCCGATCGAGACCACACTCCGTGCCATGCTGACGACGCTGCATCTCGGCGATCACCCGCATCCTGTGGTCGCATCCGCGGCCCGTGAACTTCTCAATAAGAGCGAGAACGAGCGTTCCGGCGTTCTGTCGACCGCGATGTCGTTCCTCGGCCTCTACCGCGATCCCGTCGTCGGCAAGGTGACCAGCCGTTGCGACTGGCGGATTGCGGACCTGGTCGAAGCCGAGCGCCCGCTCACGCTCTACCTCGTCGTGCCGCCGTCGGACATCAGCCGCACCAAGCCGTTGGTCCGTCTTCTTCTCAATCAGATCGGCCGCCGGCTGACCGAAGAGCTTTTTGCAAAGACAAGGCGGCAGCGACTGCTTCTCATGCTCGATGAATTCCCGGCGCTCGGACGGCTCGATTTTTTCGAGTCCGCGCTCGCCTTCATGGCCGGATACGGCCTGAAGAGCTTCCTGATCGCGCAGTCTCTTAATCAGATCGAGAAAGCCTACGGCCAGAACAATTCGATACTCGACAATTGTCACGTACGGGCGGCCTTTGCCACCAACGACGAGCGGACCGCGAAACGGGTCTCCGACGCGCTCGGCATGGCGACCGAACTGCGCGCCATGAAGAACTATGCCGGTCACCGGCTCTCGCCTTGGCTCGGTCATCTCATGGTATCCCGTCAGGAGACTACTCGCCCGCTGCTCACGCCGGGCGAGGTGATGCAATTGCCTCCGTCTGACGAGCTCCTGCTTGTCTCCGGCACCCCTCCGATCAGAGCCCGAAAGGTGCGGTACTTCCAAGACCGTCGCTTGGCCGAGCGCGTGCTCCCGCCGCCGACGCTGGCGTCATTGCATGCAGATATGACTGCGTGCAATCGAACGGTCGCAGATGACTGGACGGCCTTGCCACCGCTATCCCGTATGCCGCCTGAAGCCGCGCCAGCCATGGCAAACGATGCCGCGAACTCCGGAATTCGCCGTGAGCCCGAACTGCCCGAGCACGAGGAGATCGTGCGTGAGGAGGTTCAGCCATTGCCTGAATTCGCCAGGCTCGACGACGAGCCTGACCGCAACGCGGCGCGCGCCGCCGCCATAAGACGCACGCTCGGTAGCATCGCCCGGCAGGCCGCTATGGATCCTGCCGACGGCATGGGATTGTGAGGGGGGCGGCGGGATGCGCACACGCATGAACGTCTATTTCCCGCCGGAGATACTGCGGCAGCTCATCGATCTTGCCGACCGCAAGCATATCTCGCGCTCCTCGATCGTCGAGGCGGCGGTGACGTCGTTTCTTTCGCCGGACGGCGCCGATCGTAGCGAAGCAGCGTTCACCCGAAGGCTCGATCGCCTATCCCGCCAGATCCAACGCCTCGAACGCGATCTTACCATCTCCACGGAGACCCTAGCTCTGTTCGTGCGTTTCTGGCTCACCGTTACGCCGCAGCTTCCGCCCGAAGCACATGCGGCAGCTCAGACGAAAGGCCGCGAACGTTTTCAGAGCTTCGTTGAAGCCCTGGCCCAGCGGCTGCAGCGGGGGAAGTCGTTGCTTCGCGAAATTCCCGAAGATATCAATGGGTCCTTTAGCCAGCGCGCAAACGATGACGAAGACGGTAAACTCTTAGCAACGCCGGGCGATAAGCGCATCTGATGGGGGCACGTTATTCTAGTACCCGGCAATCGAGGGAAATAATATTTCCTGTTCGGCGCATGGAGAGGAGGGTTTATTGCTGGAGCGCAACCTTCTGATCATACTAAAGAATTGTCGTAAATCCCGGGTAAGAAGGAGGTCATCTGCCGTCGCTGACGGCGCATGATCCGCTTCCGGCTGAACGCCGAGGTTCAAGTGAAATTTGACCATGAAGGAACACATTCAAGCCGTTGCCACCCCACCGAGCAGTGTCGGTTTCGACGCGGCACGCGCCGCGTGGTTATGGCGATCGATCATTGCGCCGATGCTCCTGGGTGGCTTGGAGGTCTCCGCTCTTCTCCCCTCTGCGGCGCTAGCCGATGACAGCCTTTCGCAGATGAAGCCGAAGTTTGTCTTCAACATCCCCGCGCAGCCGCTCGTGACGGCACTACCGCTCGGTCGTCGGAGCGTGGCGGTGCGATGTGCAGAATCATGTGTGATCCGTTCCTGATTGTTGCCCTCAACGTGGCGGCTCTCGCTCATTTCTTGCAACCTGCGCTGGTGCGAGCATGCGTCACGCCGGTCTGAGAAGATTTTTGTCACCGACGACCGAGCCGGGCGGCATAAGCACATTTGATGTAGGCGTCCGGCCGTGATCGGGGACATCGAGCTTGTCACCTTGCTCCAGACCCTGATTGCGGCCGGGCAGGGCAGTTTCCACAAGGCCGGCACATTAATCGGGGTGCCGGCATCCACCGTGAGCCGGCGTGTCAAAAGCCTAGAGATCCTGATCGGCATCAAGCTGTTCGAGCGCCATCGCCACGGCATCCGCCCAACGGCGGCCGGCGGCGCCTTTCTGGAGCAGATCGGGCGCATTTTAGACGAGCTCAATATCGCGCTGCTCAATGCCTCGACCAAGGCGCAAGGACAGACCGGCTGGCTCAAGATCGGCGCCTACGTCTCACCGTCGACAGGGCAGTTGCGGGCCGCATTGCGCGAATACAGGCACCGCTTTCCCGACGTGGATGTGCAGTATACCGATGGGGAGCGGCGTCATCTGATAGAGCGGCTTGATGCGGGCGCCATCGATGTCGCCATTGTCGCGGGTCAATTTCGCGCCGGTGTCCGCGACGTCATTCCGCTCTGGCGGGAGAAAGTGTTGGTGGCGGTGCCGGAATCTCATTCGCTCGCCAGCAAGGCGAACGTGACGTGGGACGATCTTCGCAAGGAAAAGATACGTTTAGGTCGGGACCCCGGTCCCGAGCTGAGAGATCATCTGATCTCGAAACTCAACGCCTCCGGGGAGATGCCCTCGATCATCCGCTCCAACGTCAGCCGTGATTTTGCCCTCAGTCTTGTCGGCCTCGAGCCCGAGATCAGTTTGCTATATGAGGCGGACGCTGGCGCCCGGCACCCGGGCGTGGTCTATCGCGAGATCACCGAGGACTGGGGGCCAAGCCTGGTGCGATACTACGCATGTTGGCTGGTTGCTAATGACAACCCGGCACTGCTTCGTTTCCTCGACTTGCTTCGTGAGCAGCAGGAGCCGCATGACCGCTTTGTCGGCGCTCATAGCGGTTAATTGTCCTGGGTTAGTTTTGCTCGGCGCGCCTTCAGAAATGCGCGATCCGTCGCCATGAACCGCATCAGCATCGGTGCGATCAGTTTTACCGACTCGATTTGCTGGCCGGTCTCGGCAGCAAGGACCTCGGCATAGGCCAAGAGGTCGCGGTGCACCGGACCCGGTAGCTCGACCGTCAGCTTGACCGGCTTCTCGTCCACAAGCGGGTTGAGTTTCAACTTGGTCACGACTCCTCCTCCGTCAGCCCTTGTATGGTGCGAATATCAAATCGCGGTTAACCACCACGCGCACTGGAAAACCCGGCCGGATGGTCAAGGTCGGCTGCACGCTGAGCTGCCGGCTCACCAATGTCTGCCCTGTCTGGTTGACGGTGTTTTCGGCACCGGTGCGTAACGCCTGGACCACGGCGTTATTGCTATTGAGCACGAGTTCGCTCCCGATGCCGAGCAGGGTCGAGATCGCCGCCGCCTTGACGAGATTGCCCCAGTGATAGTCGACCTCGTCCTCGAGCCCCGCATAGCCCGCGCTGTCGGCGCCCGGCTGATGCTCCAGCACGATCGACGTGCCGTGCGGCATGATGATGCGCGTCCACACGAGGAGCACGCGGCTCTGCCCGAACGAAATCTGGCTATCGTACTGGCCGACCAGACGAGCCCCCTGGGGGATCAGCAGAAATTTTCCGCTGGGGCTGTCATAGACGTTCTCAGTGACTTGCGCTGTTATTTCGCCGGGCAGGTCTGAGCGAATTCCAGTGATCAGCGCCGCCGGGATCACCGATCCGGCCTGCACGATATAGCGAGACGCTGGCCGCGCCAGCCGCCCCTCGCTCACCGTGCGCTTGTCGGTCTCGGCATTCAGGAACGCAAGTTTCCGATCCTGCATGTTCTGCAGCGAACCCGGATCGATCGGCGGCTTATTGTCGGCCGCTTGCGCAAGTCCCGGCACACCGCTCGCCGCTGGAGGCGGCGCGATTGGCAACGTTTCCTGCCGTACATTCGTGGTCGCGAACACCCGGCTCACCCGCGCGGCCTCATCCTCCTGCGCGACGCGTTGCTCGTCGGCTGACGGGGCGCCGCCTTGGGCGTTGAGGATAGGGCGGCCGAGGTCCCCGGGAAGGGGAGGGCCGAGCTGGGGGATCGGCCGCGGCGCCACCGGCTGCGGCAGGCCGGCATAGTCCTTTGGAAGTTTCTCGAGCTCGTCGGCCGTAGTTTTGTGGTCGGTCGAGTAAAGTTCGGTGCTCTCCTGACGGCGGCCGGGCGATTGCAGCGCGAATACAAGCGCGCCAAGGATTAAGGCTGTGGCCACGGCGCCGAGCGTCGCGAGCACCCGGCGCGACAACCGGGTCACTGGCGGCCGTTCGGGCCGCAGCCGTAGCTCAGCCGCGAGCTGATCATCTCGCGTGACATGGGGTTCGGTTACCACGGCTTCTTCCACCCGTCGCTGCGCACGATCCGGACCTTCTGCTGGTTGTCGCCGCCGAGACGCAGCTCGGCCGCTGCGAACAGGCGATCGACGATGTAGTAGTTCTGCCGCGCGCGATAATTGACGAGCTCGGTGCCGCCATCGCTGCCGATCACGAACAAGGGCGGCATCTCGCCTTGCGCGATGCCATGTGCGAACTCGATATAGACCTTTGAGCCGTCATCGAAGACCTGCGTCGGCCGCCATGGCGGATTGTCGCCCTCGATCGCATAGCGGAACCGCAACTTGCCGATGTCGATGCCGCTGTCGATCGGCGTCGCCGCCTCGGCGGCCTCGGCCTGTCGCCGCAGCGCGATGAGTTGGTCCTGCGGATATTGCCAAGACACCGAGGCCATATAGGTCTTCTCGGTCGAGCGCAGCTCCAGTAGATAAGTGCGTCGGTCGGTGTTGATGACGAGGTTGGTGACGAGATCGGGCCGCGTCGGCTTGGCCAGGATGTGGATGCGTTTGGACGCGCCGGCGCCGCTCTCGGTGTCGCCGATCACCCAGCGCACAGTATCGCCAGCGGCAACCGGTCCCGAGCCGACAAGCTGCTCGCCTTGCTGCAAGGCGATGTCCGTGACCTCGCCCGGCGCCGCATAGACCTGATAGAGGGCGCCGTCGGCAAATGGGTAGACCTGCACCGCATTGAGGTAGCCATGCCGCGTCGGCTGCACCCGCGCGGCATCGTTGGCTTTGGCGACGCGCTCCTTCGGATCCTTCGCTTCCGGCGCGGCGCTCGATTTGCCGGGCATCGGCTTGAGCTGACCGGGAAGGGGCAGCAGCTTCGGCACCTCTACCACCTCAATCGGCTTCGGCGGATCGGCCTCCAAGACGGCCGGCTCGAGTTCGTCGTAGCTGATCTGCGGCGGCTTCCACGCGTTGGCGGTACAGCCGGCGAGGGAGAGGGCACAGAGAATAACGTGTGGTAGCCGCATCAGCCGAGCTCCTTCGACCAGTTGATGGCATGGACGAACACCCCGAGCGGATTCTTGCGCAGCCGGTCGGCGTCGTGCGGGGTCTCGATGGCGACAGTGACGATCGCGGTCCACCGTTCGGTCGCCGCGAGCGCATCGTTCTCGTAGCGGCGTTCTACCCAGGCGATCCGGAACGAATCCGGCGAGGCGCGGATTACGCTGGACACGTCGACCGCGACCTGGGCCTTGCCGATCTTCGCGAACGGATCGCCATTCCGGGCATAATCGTTCAGCGCCAGCGCGCCGCGGTCGGTGACAAAGTCATAGGCCTTGAGCCAGTTCTGCCGCAGGATAATGGGATCGACGCCAACCGAGCGCACCTGCTCGATGAATTGCGCCAGGTACCAGGCGATCTGCGCGTCCGTAGGCCGATAATCGGCGTTCGCCGGTGCCACCACTTGTGCTTCGCCGAGCTTATCGACCTGCACCACCCACGGCACGATCGTGCCGCGCGTCGCCTGCCACACTAGGGCTCCGGCCAATCCCGCAGCGAGGGTGAGATTGCCGAACGCGATCAGCCGCCAGTTGCGCGCCTGCACCCGCGCCGATCCGATGCGTTCGTCCCAGACCTGCGCAGCCTTCTGGTACGGCGTCTCGGGGGCGGGTGTCCTACCGTAGCGGACGCTCGGCCGGCGGAACGGATTCATCGGCGATCCTCCTGATCGAGGGACACGGAATTCGCGCCGGCCTGGCCCTCGGAGCGGATGACATGGAGCGCCGCCCGACTGGCGTGGCGCGCGCCGCGCTGCAGCCGCTGCGCCCAGGCAGGAGGACCTGATGGCGACATCGAATTCGAAGCCGCCGCCGTGGCGGGCACTGCGGCAGAACCAGAAAGCCGCGATGCGCCTCGCGCCGCGGCCCCGAGGCCCGAGCCCGCTGCGCCGATGGCAGCACCCGCGCCAAGCGCCGCCGCAGCCCCGAGCCCGCCGGCGGTGAGCGCCGTGCCGACGGCGGCGCCGGCGCCTAGCTGCGGTGCGCCGGAGACAAGACCGGTCGCGATTCCCGGGCCGAAGACGCCGAGACCGAATAGCGACAGCGCGCCGAGCATGATCGAGAGCGCATCCTCGATCGTCGGCTGGTTGCTACCGAACCCTTGCGTGAACTGGCTGAAAAGCGTCGAGCCGATCCCCACGATGACGGCGAGAACGAGGATCTTCACGCCGGAGGCGACGACGTTGCCGAGCACCTTCTCGGCCAGGAACGCGGTTTTGTTGAACAGCGCGAACGGGATCAGCACGAAGCCCGCCAGCGTGGTCAATTTGAATTCGAGCAGGACGATGAAGAGCTGAATCGCCAACACGAAAAAGGAGAGAACCACCACCACCCAGGCGACCAGCAGGACGAAGATCGGGATGGCGTTCGTGACGATCGAGACATAGCCCGTCAGGCTGGAGGCGGCGGCCAGGATCGGTTTTCCCGCATCGATGCCGACCTGTGCCAGCTTGCCCGGCTGCAGGAGCGTCTGCGCCGACAGTGTGGAGCCGGCCGCCTCCAGCCCGAGCCCGGAAAAGCTCTGATAGACGATTTTGCACAGGCTGTTGAAGTTGCCGATCACGAAGGCGAAGAAACCCACATAAAGGGTCTTCTTGATCAGCCGCGCGAGGATGTCATCCTCGCCGGCCATCGCCCAGAACAGACCGGCGAGCGTCATGTCGATCGCGATCAGCGTCGTGCTCAGCCAGCGGACGTCGCCGCCGACCAAACCGAAGCCAGAATCAATATATTGCGTGAAGACATTCAGAAACTGGTCGATGACGCCGGTATTGTTCATCGCTCACTTCTCCGGTGGCACAGGCAGGATCCGGCGGCGCGCCTCCGCCCAGGCGTTCTGGCAATCGGCGTCGGCGGATGCGTTGACGCCGAGCGCGGCGCAGCGGGTCAACCGCGCATCGAGGGCCGCGCCGTCGTCGGGCGAGACCGGGGGACGGCTGCTCCAGCTCGAAAGCGGAATGGTGCAGCCGCTCAGCGCAGCGGCGAGCAACAGACTTGAAATCGCAGCACACTGACGCATGCTCGCCATCCTCAATGGAACATCTGCGCGGTCTGGGGCTGATAGCCTTGGCCGTTGTTGAGGAAGCGGCTGGTCTGCTCGCGCGCCTGGTCCTCGGCGGCGGCCTTGCGCGCCAGCTCCAGCGCCGCCGCACGGCTTTGCGCGGCAAGCAGCGCGGTCAGGTCCGACAATTGTCGCGACTGGACGCCGAGCAACTGGTTACCGGCCTGTGTCGCCTGCAATTGGCCGACGGCCGACTGGCTCGCGCTGACAAGCGTTCCGGTCTGCGTCTGCGTGGCGGAGAGGTTGTTGACGGTGGTGGCGCCGACGCTGAGCGAATGCTGGAAGGCGTTGATCGAGGTCTGCCAGCGCCCTTGGGCAAGCGCAATGAGCTGTTGATCGCTCTGCGACGCATTGAAATGCTGGTAGCTCGCGAACGCCTGGCCGATCGCCTGCACGTCGTAGGCGATGCGGTCGACATTCCGCAGGATGTTCTGCGTCTGCGTGAACGTCTGGTCAATGGCGCTGACGAGCGAGGTCGGCAGGCTCACCAGATGCTTCGCCTGGTTCAGCAACATCTGGGTCTGGTTTTGCAGCGCGGTCAACTGGTTGTTGATCTGCTTTAACGTATTGGCTGCGGTCTGAAGGTTCTGCGCATAGTTGGCGGGATCGAAGACCTGGATCTGGGCCGAGCTCGGACCCACCGTCAGGAGAAGGGCGATCGACAGAATCGCCACGATCGAGCGGATACGGATCATAGGGAAGCCTCCGGGGCGAGAGTGGGAAGGAGTTCGGCGGCCCAGGCGATGTCCTTGCGGGCGAGCCAGGCTGCGGCGAACCCGTCCGCGCCATGGGCGGCCAGGAGATCCGCGATGGCGGCCTGATCGGTTTTGGATGAGGCGGCAGTGAAGGCGAGCGCTGCCTCGCCGAGGCCGAGCTCGAACAGCCGGTTGCCGCGCCGCGACTGGCAGTAATAGTCGCGCTTCGGCGTCGCGCGCGCGATGATCTCGATCTGGCGATCGTTGAGGCCAAACTGGCGATAGACCGCCGTGATCTGCGGCTCGATCGCGCGTTCGTTAGGCAGGAACAGCCGCGTCGGACAGCTCTCGATCAGCGCAGCGGCAATCGCGCTGCCTGCGACATCCGCAAGCGACTGGGTCGCGAACACCACGGAGGCGTTCTTCTTACGCAGGGTTTTCAGCCACTCGCGCAACTGCTCGGCAAAGCCGGTATCGTCCAACGCCAGCCAGCCCTCGTCGATGATGAGCAGCGTCGGCGCGCCGGAGAGCCGCCCTTCGATGCGGTGGAATAGATAGGACAGGACCGCCGGCGCCGCGGCGCTCCCGATCAGGCCTTCGGTCTCGAACGCCTGCACGTCGGCCTCGCCCAACCGCTCGGCCTCGGCGTCAAGCAGCCGGCCGAACGGACCGCCGAGGCAATAGGGCCGCAACGCCTGCTTCAGCGTGCTCGATTGCAGCAATACGGCGAGTCCCGTCAGCGTGCGTTCGCCGGATGGGGCCGAGGCAAGCGAGGTCAGCGCTGTCCACAAATGCTCCTTCGCGTCCGGCGTGACGGTGAGCCCCTCACGGGCCAGGATTGCCGCCACCCATTCCGCGGCCCAGGCGCGCTCCGCTGCCTCATCGATCGCAGCGAGCGGCTGCAAGGCGACGGCGTTCGAGATGTCGTCGGACAGCGCGCCGCCGAGATCATGCCAATCTCCACCCATGGCGATGGCCGCGGCGCGGATGCTGCCGCCGAAATCGAAGGCGAACACCTGAGACCCTGCATAGCGGCGGAACTGCAGCGCCATCAGCGCCAGCAGCACCGACTTGCCGGCACCGGTCGGCCCGATGATCAACGTGTGGCCGACGTCTCCGACATGAAGCGAGAACCGGAACGGGGTCGAGCCTTCGGTCTTGGCGACAAACAAGGGGGGTGCACCGAGGTGCTCGTCCCGTTCCGGCCCCGCCCACACCGCGGACAGCGGAATCATGTGGGCGAGATTGAGCGTCGAGATCGGCGGCTGCCGGACATTCGCGTAAGTCTGGCCGGGCAGGGAGCCGAGCCAGGCCTCGATCGCGTTGACGGTCTCGACGATGCAGGTGAAGTCGCGGCCCTGGATGACCTTTTCCACGAGCCGCACCTTCTCGTCGGCGGTGCGCGGATCGGCGTCCCAGACCGTGAGCGTCGCTGTGACATAGGCCTCGCCGATCGTGTCGCTGCCGAGTTCCTGCAGGGCCGCGTCGGCATCGAGCGCCTTGTTCGCCGCATCGGTGTCCAGAAGTGTCGTGGCTTCATTGGTCATGACCTCCTTGAGGATCGACGCCACTGACTTGCGCTTGGCGAACCATTGCCGCCGGATCTTCGTCAGCAGCCTGGTGGCGTCCGTCTTGTCCAGCATGATCGCCCGCGTCGCCCACCGGTAAGGGAAGGCGAGCTGGTTGAGCTCGTCGAGCACGCCGGGAAACGTCGCGGTCGGAAATCCGATCACCGAAAGCGTGCGCAGATGCTGGCTGCCGAGCCGTGGCTCGAGCCCGCCGGCGAGCGGCTCGTCGACCAGCAGTGCGTCGAGGTGCATCGGCACTTCCGGCACGCGCACGCGGTGGCGCTTGGTCGAGATGCAGGAATGCAGGTAGGTCAGCGTCTCCCGGTCATCGAGCCAGGCGGCATCGGGCACAAAACCCTCGACGAGCTGCAGCACACGCGAGGTGCGGTCGATGAAACCGCGCAACACCTCGCGGCCGTCGACGCCGCCCTTGGCGCGGCCTTCGTACAGCCACGCTTCGGCGCGAGCGGCGTCTTCCGCCGGCGGTAGCCAGCACAGTGTAAGGTAGTACGCACTTTCGAAATGCGCGCCTTCCTCCTCGAACTGCGCCTTGCGCTCAGCATCGACCAGGGCCGAGACGGCATCGGGAAAGCGGTTTTCGGGATAGCGGTTGGCGGTATCGCGCTGCGCCTCGACGAAGATGGCCCAGCCTGAGCCCAATCGTCGAAGCGCATTGTTGAGCCGCGCCGTGGTGCCGACCAACTCGGCCGGTGTTGCGGAATCGAGATCAGGCCCGCGAAAGCGCGCCGTCCTTTGAAAGCTGCCGTCCTTGTTGAGCACGACGCCTTTGGCGACCAGCGCCGCCCAGGGCAGATAGTCGGCGAGCCGAGCAGGGCGCTTGCGGTATTCGGCGAGATTCATCATCGCTTGCCTCCTCACGATCCGAGATGGGCGGGGTAGTGGAGGTGACGGCGAACCACGTCGACGAACTGTGCGTCACGCTTGGCGGCCCAGACCGCGGCGGCATGGCCAACCGCCCACAACAGCAGACCCGGGATCCACAGCCGCAGGCCGAGCGCGATCGCAGCCGCAAGCGTTCCGTTGGCGATGGCGACGGTGCGCGGCGCGCCACCAAGCAGGATCGGGTCGCTCAGCGACCGGTGCACCGGCGCATGAAATCCCGCGATAGTTTCAAGGTTGTCGCTCATCCGATCACCGCGCCGCCGCCGAAGGAAAAGAAGCTCAGGAAGAACGAGCTAGCCGCGAATGCGATTGAAAGCCCGAACACGATCTGGATCAGGCGCCGGAAGCCTCCTGACGTGTCGCCGAAGGCGAGTGACAGGCCGGTGGTGATGATGATGATCACCGCGATAATCTTCGACACCGGCCCCTGCACGGAATCTAGGATCTGCTGTAGCGGTTGCTCCCACGGCATGTTGGAGCCGGCGGCATGAGCGGGTGCCGTGGCGAAGCTAGCGATGGCGAAAATCAACGGTCGGAAAGCACGTCGGATCATGAATGGTCTCCTAGCTGCGTAGCTTCGGGATGAGCGGGGCCGAGGACGTAGTCGCCGTTGGGTCCGAGCTCGCGAACGGTCGCCAGTTCAGCGACACGGCGTTCGGAGCCACGGCCGGCGAGCACGACGATGACGTTGATGGTTTCTGCGATGAGCGGGCGTGGAACGGTGATGACCGCTTCCTGGATCAGTTGCTCCAGCCGCCGCAGCGCGCCGAGCGCGGAGCCGGCATGGATGGTGCCGATTCCGCCGGGATGGCCGGTCCCCCAGGCTTTCAAGAGTTCTAACGCTTCGGCCCCGCGCACTTCGCCGACCGGAATCCGGTCCGGCCTCAGCCGCAAGGACGAGCGCACCAGGTCCGACAGCGAGGCCACGCCGTCTTTGGTTCGGAGCGCGACCAGGTTCGGCGCGGCGCATTGCAGCTCGCGTGTGTCCTCGATGAGTACCACGCGGTCGGAGGTCTTGGCGACTTCGGCGAGCAGAGCATTGACCAGCGTGGTCTTGCCGCTCGATGTGCCGCCCGCGACCAGCACGTTGCGGCGCCTTTCGACGGCAAGACGCAGCATCTCGGCCTGGCCGCGCTGCATAATGCCCGAGGCGACGTAATCATCGAGCGTGAACACGGCGATCGCCGGCTTTCGGATTGCAAAGGCTGGAGCGGCGACGACCGGTGGGATCAGACCTTCGAAGCGTTCACCGGTCTCCGGCAGCTCGGCCGATACGCGCGGCGCGGCTGGATGCACTTCGGCACCGACTTGGTGCGCGACCAGCCGGACAATGCGCTCGCCGTCGGCCGGCGACAGCCGCTCGCCGGTGTCCTCGAGCCCACCCTTCAGACGATCGATCCAAAGTCGGCCATCCGGGTTGAGCATCACCTCGACGACGGAGGCGTCCTGGAGGAAGGACGCGATGGCAGGACCGAGTGCCGTGCGCAACATGCGTGCGCCGCGCGAAGCGGTCTCGTTGTGGCGCTCGGTCCCAACCATTACCGTCCCCCAAGATGTCCGGCGCGATCTCGCCGAACGTCGGGGACGGATAGAAAAGGCATGATCGCAAGCGCCGCAACAAGGGACTTGAGCCAGGCGAAGAACCGCGCAGAGAAACTTGCGATCGGCGAGATCGCGCCGCCGTGCTCGCGACGTTCACTGTCGTGTCTGCGGACTGGTTCTCTCTGTGCGCGATCGCTTGTCTGTTCTGAAATCCCTCTCAGGAACGCACACCGAGCCGCATCGCCGACAGTAGCCACGGCTCAATCCGCAGTAATTGTGCGCTGTCCTGCGCGATTGTACGATCGCGATGCGCGAGGGATTGCGTCGAGATCGTTCGCCTGTTTTTTCTCCGAAATCACTTCATGGGGACAGGTAAACGACAATGCCATACATCGAGACCGCCGATGCGAAGCTGTATGTTGAAGAACACGGCGATGGATATCCGATCATTTTCGCGCACGAGCTCGGATCAGACCTTCGGCAATGGGAAGACCAGGTTCGCTACTTTTCACGGGCCTATCGCTGCATCGCGTACAATGCTCGTGGCTATCCGCCGAGCGATGTCCCCGAGGATCCGGCAGCTTACGGGTGGGAACGCTCGATCGATGACATGGCGGCTGTGATGGATGGGCTCGGCATCGACCGCGCCCATGTCGTTGGTCTCAGCATGGGCGCCTACGCTGCCTTGCAGTTCGGACTGCGATATCCCAACCGCGTCAGCGCGATTGTCTCCGCAGCCGCGGGATCAGGATCATCGCCATCCTACCGTCATGCATGGTTGAGAGAGAGTGCCGTTCTGGCGCGCGCATTCGCCGAACGTGGTCCGGCGACGATGGCCGAAAAAATTGCAACAAGCGCGGCCCGGATTCAGCTCAAATACAAGGACCCAAAGCGCTGGCAGGATTTTGCCGATCAACTCCGTGATAAATCGGGGCGGGGACTATCGAACACGATCGTCCGTTGCCAGGCATTGCGGCCGTCCTTGCACGATCTGCGCGACCAGTTCTCAACAATGACAACCCCGGTCCTGCTCATCGTCGGCGACGAGGATGCGGCCTGTCTCGAAACTAATCTGATGTTGAAGGTGACACTTCCCAATGCCGGCCTCTGGATCGCGCCCAACACCGGCCATACCATCAACCTCGAAGAGCCCGCAGCGTTCAATGCCCACCTCGAGACCTTCCTGGGTGCGGTCGAACGGCGGAGCTGGCGCCGGTCCTATACAACCGCTAGGATCGCGAGCAGGCGCCTAGGCCACGAACAGAGCCTGCAAGCCCGCACTCAGATCCAGGTTGGCCACGAGCAAAGCGACAGCAACGTCATCCTTTTGCATCACGCCAATGAGACTGGCAACATTTCCCCTAGCGAGCTTCCACCATAAGAACCCGGCCGGTCCTCATCTGGCGCCTTACGCAGCTATGTCGAGCCCCTGACCTTATGGCACCTGCATTTGCGCCGGGATGCAGCCGAGTTTATCTGTAAAGGACGCATCGGCGCTGATATCGGCGACGTCGCGCAGGTAGTCGAACGGCGATGCCGCGATTTCCTTTGCTTCTGGCACCAGCAACTCGTCCGAATGAAGGAGCGTGGCTTGGGACATGTCGGCGAGCCGGCCGAGCGCTTCACCGCCGGTGATCCGCGTCACAGGCACGTGGATATGATCCGGAAACTGCGCCTGAAGATCCGCGCGCTTTCCGTTCTGCAGATCGATCAACAGCCCGTGGACCGTGGCGATGAATGTGGGATCCTGGAAGACGTCATGGTTCTCGTAACCGAGCCCTCTCGCCAGAGCCCGTCGGGTCGTGATGCTGATCGGCTTTCCGGCTTCGACGCGCTGGATCGTGCGCACGTCCAGGCCAGCGGAGGCCGCGACCGCGACCGCCTCCTGGGACTAGTGCGACGCCTCCCGGATACATTTCGTCCAAAATCCAAGGAGCGCGGGTTCGAGGGTGGTCATCGGTGCCTCTGACATGGAATCTGCCCTTCGTTGATGATGCCACCAACCTGTCATTGGCCCCCATATTTTGACACGACAGCTTCCCGACAAGGCGCCGTCAGTCGGGGGGCATATGGGTCTTGGGGGGCCAAGGTGGCGAGCAACGCAAGGCGCAGATGTCCCGGCGTCCTTGTCTGGCGCCCAGTCCTCTCGTTAAATAATTGAATAATCGGGAGTTTTTCTCAGAGCAGAAGGCCGTAACTTCTGGCATTCTTTGAGCTGCCGCGTTAATTGAGGCCAAAACCACCGTCCCGGCCGCGCCACTTATTCGAGGAAACGACATTGGCCTTCAAAACCGCCCCGCCACCCGACGCGGTACCCGATAGTCCTGAAAAAATCCTTCTGGAACTCCCTCGGCGTAAGATTCCGAGCGTGCTGCTGCATCAGGGGCAGATGATGCAAAAGTATGTTGCGGACGCGCAAGGCTCGTCGGACGTCGCATTGCAACTGCCGACAGGGAGCGGCAAGACGCTTGTCGGTCTCCTGATCGGGGAGTGGCTTCGACGGAAGAACCAAGAGCGCGTTGTTTTTCTTTGCCCGACCCGCCAACTCGTCAATCAGGTGGTTCAACAAGCCGAACAGCACTACGGCCTCAATGTTCATGGGTTCGTCGGATCGAAACACGATTTCGACGCAGCGGCCATAGCTGACTACCAAGCCGCCCGGAGAATCGCCGTCACCACCTACAGCGCGCTCTTCAATATTCGGCCGTTCTTTGATACCCCAAATGTCATCATCTGCGACGATGCGCACGCGTCCGAAAACTACATCGCATCGATGTGGAGCCTGTCCATACAGCGCAACGATCACGAACACGCTGCGTTGCATGAAGCGTTGTCCAACCTGTTCCAGCCGCTTCTCGATGCAACAGATTTTGGCCGGCTCACGGGTGAGATCGACGACAACCTCGCCGATGCAGCCTGGGTGGACAAATTGCCGACACCGGCCTTTGCGCCAATCGCGGCAGAATTTGTCAGTATCGTCGACCGGCACGTCGGACTAATAGAGAATCTGCGCTACACGTGGCGGCTTCTACGAGACAATTTGCACGCCTGTCACATCTATCTCACCCCGCAGCAGCTCTACGTGCGGCCGCTCATTCCGCCAACGTGGACGCACACGCCCTTCACGGCTGCACGGCAACGCATCTACATGTCCGCAACGCTGGGCGAGGGCGGCGATCTTGAGCGCCTGACCGGCAGGCCAAACATCACGAGGCTCCCCGTCCCGCCGGGATGGGACCGCCAAGGTATCGGGCGCCGGTTCTTTATCTTTCCCGAGATGACGTTAGATGCCGACGAGACGGACACCCTGCGTCAGACGTTGATGCAGCGCGTGCCGCGGAGCGTTGTCTTGGTGCCAAACGACCGGACGAAGGACAAAATTGTCCAGGAGGCCCGGTCGCTCGGCATCACCACGTTCGATGCAGCCGCGATCGAAGAATCCAAGGCCGGGTTCGTTACGGCGACCGGTGCCGCCGCCGTGTTCGCCAACCGTTACGACGGCATCGATTTTCCGGGCGACGAATGCCGACTGCTCTTCCTTGATGGTCTGCCGAGGACGACCAACCCGCAGGAGCGCTTCTTCGTTGCAAAGATGGGCGCGAACGCGCTGCTCCAGGGCCGCATCCAGACGCGGGTTGTGCAGGCGGTTGGCCGCTGCACGCGCTCTCTCCAGGATTATTCGGCCGTCGTCGTGACCGGAAGCGAACTGACGGACTATCTCAACAGCCCGGCCAGGCTGAGCTTTCTGCATCCGGAATTGCAAGCCGAATTGGATTTCGGAGCGCGCCAATCCACCAACGTCTCGATCACGGACCTAGCGGAAAATTTCGACATCTTCCTGCGCAATGATGCTGCCTGGGAGGCCGTCAATCGTCAAATCCTGGCCAAGCGCGATGCGTCTACGCAGGCAAGGCCTTCGGGCGTCGACCAGCTTCAGGCGGTCGTGACAGCGGAGATCAACTACCAAAAGAACCTATGGCAAAAACACTATGAGGGCGCCGTCGAGAACGCAGGGCAAGTGCTCGCGGTACTCACAGATCCATCGCTGCAGGGCTACCGTGCATTGTGGAATTACTTGGCCGGTGCTGCGGCCGCATACGGCGAAGCCGCGGGCGTTGCTGGCATGAGTGCGCGTGCTCGCACGCATTTTGCCGCCGCGCGCGATGCGGCCGGCGCCATTCGGTGGCTTGCATCGCTTGCGCGTTATCGTGCCGAGCTACCCGCAGTCTCGACAGAGAACCAGGCCCTGCAGGGGCAGATTGAGCGCCTTGAGGCAACGCTGCTGAAACTGGGTACCAAGCACGAAGCGCGTTTTGCTCAGAAGGAGAAGGCGATCCTTGACGGATTGAACTCTGCCGACACGACACAATTCGAGGTCGCGCATAAGGACCTCGGCGAAATGCTAGGGTTTGATGCAGGCCGCCATGAATCGGATGCGTCGCCCGACCCGTGGTGGACGTCCGGCAAATATTGTCTGGTGTTCGAGGATCATTCAGGAGCCGACCCGAAATCGTCGCTCGGGGCCGACAAGGCGCGCCAGGCGAATGGACATCCGAAGTGGATGAAAGCGAATGCCACCATCACGCACGTCACAGACGACACCGAGATTCTCTCCGTCCTGGTAACGCCTGTGAAGAGGGCCGAGATTGGCGCTTTCCCGCATCTTAACGGTATCGCCTTGTGGCCGCTTGCTGATTTCCGCGCTTGGGCCCGGGAAGCGCTGAATGTTGTGCGTCAGTTGCGGCGAACCATGGGCGATGAGTGCGACCTCGCCTGGCGCGCGGAAGCGCAGGCGGCCTTTGAGGCGAAAGGATACGACGCGGCAGGGCTTGTGCGGTCCTTGGCCGGGTTCAATGCAGCGCAGGCATTGAAGAAATAACCGGATATTCTCGAACCCGCGAAACGCCGGTGCAAGAGCGCACCGCTTGAGTTGCGACGAAAGGGTTAAGCGCCGCGAGATGTTCGAGGGAGTGCCGCCGCCGCCAAAAGGAACGGTTCTCTTGAATTGTACCTGCAAATGAAAAAGCCGCCCTGTTACGGGCGGCTTTTTCTGTTTGTCTAGCCTTTACGCGGCGAGCTTGGATTGTATCTCGTCGCCGTGCTTCTTAACGACAGCCAGAGCCTTGTTAAACTGGCGCTCTTGCTTACGGGCGCGCCGCCGGTCCATCGAGCGAACGACCCAGATGGCGAAGAGGGCGCCAATGAAGCCGGGCAGCATGAGGATGAGAACGAAAGCAGCAGCCGCAAGGTAGACGTACGGCAAGTACTTTGCTTTCAACTCTTCGAACTTGGCCCAGGCCTTTGCCTTCAGATCCTCAATGAACTTGTCGACCTGCTTCATTATTTCAGACTTAGCAGCATCGAGAACCTGACCCGGCAATTCCTGCGGCTCACGAGCAATTTTGTCGATGGCATTGCCGGCTTTCGCTAGTTCGCCATTTCCCTCGAAGTGAGTTTCGGGAACGGGCTTCAAAGGATTGGGTGAAATTTTGGTGGTGCCAACGCCGTCCTGGTGGACTTCAACACTGAGATTCTTACGAACGGTGATGTCGGGAAGCAAGCCGTTCGCGTATGCGAGCGACGTACCCATTGTGAAAATCGCAGCAACAATCGCGTACCGAATGGTGTTTCGGCTGAACATGGTCGTCTGGGGATCTCCCCACTCCCTGGTTGCAATGCCGGGTATGTAGTGCGGCCAAGCTGTCGGGATTATGAACAACGGTACAGGCAGTTTGTGTGCAACCGCAGATGCCATGGAGCAGCTTCAGAAATCCGGCTTAAATTAATTGTTGGCAATCAACTTCAGGGCGAGCTGTTACTTTGTAACATCAAGCCCCCGAAGTGGGGGCGTTTGCTATCGAAAGGGTAGAGATTGCCAACACCGCCAATGTCTTAATGTCTAGGCGACAATACCTGACGACGCCAATGCCAGTAATGCGTAGATTTGATGTGTCCAGGTGTAACGCCGAGTTATGCCGCTGATGCCTTTGCCGCCATTTGTTTTAGTCCACGCGAGGACAGGAACACTTTCTTCGGTACATCCGGTGGACAAGCAGGGCAGACCACGGGGCGATTGCTCCGTGATACTCGCCGCGACTCGACCAAAACGGTTTCGGGTCGGCCGGATGCGACCGCATCAATTTGGTCGTCAAACAAAGAGCGCTCTACAGCATACATTCCACCCCTTGCGCCTTCGAACCCGCAATTCCAGGCGGCAAGCGCTTGTCCATATTGAAGCGCAGCCTCAATACCCCTTACGCCTGACTTCCGAAGGCCAACCTGGCCCCCACTGCCGATCTTGGCGATCAACCCAGCAGTACACCAATCGCCGGACCCGCAGGTGTCAGCCAACCTCGGCGGGGTGATCGCCGAAAGTTGTTTCCAATCAGATACACTTCCTCCCAAGCGATGGCGGAAACGGAGTCCTCGGGACCCGAGAGTTTGAATCTCAAGCAATGTTGCTGACCCACGCGCCATGGCTCCCCCGACGGCGGTCAGACGTTCATCCGCATACTTTACGATGTGCGAGAGCTTTAGGGCCTCTGCCATGAGCTTTGGATCGGATTTACCCGACGGCTCAAATACGACAATCCCGCCTTGCTCGGATGCCTCTGCGGCAAGCGTCAACGCGGCCCGCGAAAGCCTGTCCATGAAGAAAACATTGCATTCCACCAAGCTTGGCCCGACCGCCTCTACCGATTCCTTCGTTACCGCCTTAAAGCCCGGAAGCCATTGCCCGCAGTGAGGACACGTCCATGAAAACCGATGTATTGGTTTGCCATCGCGACCGCGCCGAATCTCCTGAATGATAATCGGCGTATGCGAGGTTGGCTTGCAGCCCGCAAAATCCAACCGCACACCCCAGCGCTTCATATCTTGCTTGACCCGTTGAGAAGCCGGATCGCCGTTGAGACGAGCGATCGGGAACGCGTCCCAGCCAAGATAAGCCAAAATCGACAGAACATTGCCGCATGTCCCACCCGCCCACGAACGAACCGGAGCCGCGGGATTCGCGCTCATAACCAGATCTAGCGCGATCAAGCCGGTACCAAATACCTGCGGTCGTTGCTCGCCAGCCCTCATCGAATTGCCGTCCTTTCGCTCAGAAGCGGTGGCCTGGGTTGTGGATATGCGTCCCCCTCAAGCCATACGTGCACGAGGTGCGGCGACTCACTGGCCTGCGAGACTGACGCATCCAGATCGTACCCGATCGACTCAAGGTATGCGACCGGCAAGTCACGTTCCAAGGCAGCCAATAAGGCGCCGAGCGCCATCACCTTGCTGCCAACCGGTGACAAAACCAATAACGAACCACCGACCTCCTCAAAAACCGGTCGACGGAGGTCATCCAATCGGAGGATCGTCCGGTAGAGGTCGAGGGGGTCGTCCTCTGCCGCATAGACGATATTGCGCGCGTCCACCGACCATCCGATCTCCAACTCCGTTAGATAATCCTCCGCCAGCTCATCGCCAAGCCTGGGATTGCTGGCCGGAAACGGCAAGATCGGGCAGGTGTCGTGAGGTGCAACGAAATCGTGAAGGCGGCCCAAGGTGGCTCGCCGCCCCGATGCTAATTGTGGCAACCAGAGCTTTGCCGCACCCGCTGATCCGTCGAGGGTCGACCCGCCGCGAAATCCGTGAACATAGCCGGGCGCATCGCTCCCGACCGACTGGATTGCTGCATCCAGCGTTGGATCGTGGGCCACAAAGAGGTGGAGATTGGGCGGGCCTTTTCCGCGCTCAATTCGTTCCACGAGGTAGCGAATGAGCGGAAAGCTTGTGCCGACAGATAACGCGCTGGTGTCGACGACAACGTCGGTGATGTTGTCAAACGACTGACGGTTAACGACGGTCACGGCGTTCCGACCGCCGACCACGGCACCGTCCACGCCAAAAATCTCAATCGGCACGACCTCAAAGGTCTTAAGGAGCGACGTCATCGCCGTTGTGTTGTTTGTCGCGCGCACGACCAGATTCTGAGCCGGTCGCGGCCGATTTTCTTGCATCAGTAATCCGGAAATCGTCGCGGCCGTCTTGGTCAAGCGAGCCATCACGGCAGTCGAACGCGGGTCGAAACCGGCGCCGGCAATGAAAAGAACGTTCTTGCCGCCGCTCCCGAAATAGTCCGCAATGAACTTGTCCACCTCGTCGGCGCGATGCGAGATGCAGGGATCCCAGCGACAGGGGCGCAACATGTCAAATCTCGCCTAGCATACGGATAAGGTCATCGGTCCGCCGCTCCAGAAAGCCCCCGCGCTTCAACGTCAACCCATGGTGCAAAAGCAAGACACCTCCAAGCTCGATCAGGCACCAGATCTTTTTCTTGGTCCCGTGATTGGGAACTAAGACGAACGCATTATACGCAACGCCGAATTGCAGCACTCGTGCGAGATCGGGATAATTCGAGGGAATAGCATCAAACTCTTCTTGGGGAATGCCGATAGCGGAGGCGCCGCCACCGAGCGAGGCATTCCCTTCGAGGCTCTTGTTCAGGCATTCGCTCGCCATGGCGTCCGCAAGCCGTCGAACGAGCGGATGCTGAGGAAAATCCCAGTCGCGCACAATCTCCGCGGCGCGGTCGCGCAACAGCTTGTGCTGCACACCACTTGCCAGCATTGGAGGCTTGCCACGAATGAGTTGGGTTTCCGATTGCGAGACCAACCGTGCGGCCAGCTGCAAGAATTGCTCGGCATTTTCCGAACTTGCATCGCAGAGCGGATCAATGCCGAAAAAATAGGGGCGATCGTGCCGGTGAAGCAGCTGGATGCGCGCGCCGTCGGCGACCCCAGCATCGGCCGTCAACGGGCGGCTGGGTTCAGCGTCGGTGGCATCATGTTCGTCAAACAATCCGCGTTGCGGGATTCGCTTCGCGTAGCGCTCCAGCAGGATTGATAGCATTGCGAGTCGCAGGTCCTCGCCATCTTCGCCGGCCGACTGAAGATAAGACGCGATCTCCGCTTCCAATCCTTGCCGCCGCTCTGGGGTAACAGCATATCGTCGCTGAAGGGTATCGACCTGTTTCGCCAACTTTTCGCGTTTGCCCGCAGCGATTGGGTCGGGTTCAGTTGACAGCAGGTCGCCCAAATTGTGGAGCCCGCGACGATTGAACACCTCCATATGCCGCAGATAACGGCCCGCCATGTCTTTCGCCATTTTGCGAAAGGCGCGCCGCTGATTGAGACGGTCATCGCCACTCTGCAGCCAGATACCGGTGATCTCCCGCGCGCGCTTAAGTCCTGGCTCTTCCGGCGATTCGCCGGGCGCCTGCTCGATCAACACGTCTGCAGGGGTAAGGGCGTCGAGTCGGGTCAAAATCCAACGCGCGACCTTGAGTTCGCGTCGGGCCAACCAACGCCGAAGCGCCGCTAGCTGAGACGGATGCAGGCTGTGCGCATCGTCAAAGATCACCAATGGACGCAACAACGAGACGACACTATCTTCGACGATCCGGAACGACTCGATGACATCGAAGGGCCGATAGGCAGCGGCAGCTTCGCTGTCGATTTCCGAAATCTCAGGCGGCATCAGAGCAGCCGAGATTCGGTAGATCGCCAATTCGACTTCGCGCGCGCGCGCCAGTAGGTCGGTCGCCTTAACACCACCAATGGCCGTCAGTGCAGCGTCCGCATCGGCCCGAGGGACAATCTCCACCTGCTCAAGAGAAACGCCAGCAGCTCCAAAACTCCTCAGCCACGCTAGCACCGTGCGGGCCTGGAGCAGGGCAATCATCAATCCGGTCTTGAGGTCTTCCGGATACGGAAACTCCCAGAACTCTCTGTACTCTCCCTCGAGCGGCACCCTGCCGCCCACGACCGTTGGGCGTTCATTTTCTATTGCGCCGCAAGACGTCAACGTATCAATGAGCGGCTTATAGGCTGTTAACGTGCGGTTGCGCAGCAGCGCTCGCAGCGTTGGAAACTGGAACAGGCGCGCGAGCGTCGTCTTGCCGCTGCCAGGTGTGCCGATAATGACTGCGAGCCGATCGTACAATCGGCCTTCCATGGCGGGCTTCTGAAAGAACGTTGCCAACGGTTCGGGCGTGACAACCGCCAAAAACGCTTCGTCGTCTCTCAGATATTCGGTCGCGCGCTTTTCGAACGGATTGGCCATTCCTCTACCTTACCCGCCATGCCGTTGCCGTCGACGAAACAGCGGTCGCATCGGCGGCGCGACCGTGCCCTCGTGATCGCCGCCATCCGTCTCGGCCCAGAGAAGAGCCACTGAGTTGTTGGGGGTGTTGTGATCGAGAATCAGGGGGAGGGCGCAACCACCGTAACCAAGGCCGAGGTGGGTTGCCCCGCCCACATCGGTGTGTCGCGTGCGAATAATTGGATCATAATATTTCTGAGTCAGAGCGATGAAACTATCGAAGCGGCCCGGCACCGAATCGATTGGCAAATCGTTGGGCAATTGCATTCCAAACGAGAAATGAACGGCCTTTGCCCAGCCATCTACAGTCAAACTGGATTGGGCTTGTTGCTGCCGCTCGCTGATCACCTGAGCTGCTGCCGCACTGCCCACATAATGGTGCACGCAAAGCTCCCAATCGTCCGACAAGATTTGATCGCCGTCCAGCGAAGCGGCTGCAGAGTCCACCGAATCTTTGAACCGAAGTAGCTTTCCGGTCCACTTCTGCTTTTCTGAATTGTATCGGAGAAATGACGTGCCAGTCCCCATGAAATCGTCAATGAGGTACACGAGACGGAAGCATGCCTTCGGATCATTGAGGTCGCGACGCAGATTGCCAAGCAGGTCCTGCCATTTTTCCCGATCGACCTGGATTGAGGGAACAAGCTGCTCGTTGCTGATTAAGCCCACGTTGGAATGCCGTAGAATGTCGATGCGGGCGCCATCGCTCAAACCCATGAATAACGTCTGACGCCGCAAACGTTCCGCTGCGGCAACAGCGTCCTTGTCAGCGAAGACCCGGTACGTTGGCATGCTACGCTTAGCAGCAATGGTGTGCACGAGCCGAGAACGAACGGTGCGCGGATAGAATTGCTCCACCAGTCGCTGCATCTCGCTCGGTCCGATGTAAACGAGAGCGTGCCTCACGAACGCATAAGCGGTTTCTCGCTCGTCGGGTCTAAATTGTTGTAACCATGTGGCCAAACTTTCGATGAAGCGCATCCCGGCCTGAAAGTCGCGATAGCCATCATACTTCAGGCGCGCCATCAGACGCAGCCACGCAAACTCCTCGCGAGCGCGATCGTCGTTCCACGCCATGATCTGTCCAAGAATTTTCAGACCAAGTTCCTGATTCATGCGAGGCCCGACACATCGAAACGGAGGTGTTCGCCAACCGGCCGTAAGCACTTGAGATAAGCGACGGTTGCAGCGACCCCGCGCTGACCGACCGGCGCCAGATTCCAGCAAGTCTGTGGGTCTACGCTCACCTCATCGACGCTAAGCGCGTAAGGTTCGCGCAATAGTTCGTAATCATTACCCGGCCAACGCCCTCGGTCGCCGATCGTCAACAGCCAGCCGCTGCCCTCAGTTCGCATGCGTTCGATGACGTTTCGCTTCGAGACCCCCTCTGAAACGATATCGATCGAGTGACTTGATCTCGTGATTTTGACGTGGTCCAAGGCGGTCATGAGGAGGACCTCATGCGCGAGATCCCAGAGCCTGTTCTCAGGCAGGAAGCACTTTGCCTCCAAGGTAATCTGGAAGCGCCGATCGGTCTGCGTCGCAACATCGATCAGTTCGGGCTGGGTGCGGAGGGCCTTCGCCAACTGCGCGAGAGCGTCGCACGTTCCCTCTGTGCCGTCAGGCGTGTGATTATCGTCAAGGCCTGCAATCTCTGCACCGTTGTAATATCCGATGAGAATACGTGACCATAGTGGTTGCGGCAGGCACTTTTGCAAATCCCGCCGAACCGACGCTCCACGACCTGTTGCAATCGCTAGTCTCGCGCCGGATTCCGCCAGCCGTATAAGCTCGGCGACGATCTCCTGGTGCGGAGGCTCGAATCGATTGCGGTTGTCGACAACGGTGCCATCGTAATCAAGGATCACGCCCTGAAAGGCCGCTTCTGCCAACCGTCCCTTAAACGCAACGAGCGCCTTCTTCCAGCGATCGAGCTCGCCGCGCGCGAAGAGTCGCTCGAGAGAAATACCAGACTTGCGCGCAATCGCCGTCGCTTGCTGGATCGACGCGTAAGGCATTTTGGATCCGACAATCCTCGGCAGCGGCAAGTTGTAAAGTTTTCGTCCAAATTCAGGTACGCCAGGGCGACCGGGATCGATATTGCGAGCCTGTCCTGCCCATCCCGTGATGCGCAGGGCGCAGATCAGGGAGATGATCGGCAGAGTGGATTCCTGTGCGTCGAACGTCAAAACCGCCCGAGGAATCTCCGGCGGAATCTGCGCGAGCGTCCTCTTGGCGAGATCGGCATCTTCCGGTCCCACAAACACGAGCATCCCTGTCGCGTCAGCTCGCTTGGCTAGCCAGTGATGCCGGCCATGAGCGAAATTGCGGAAGTCGGCAACCTGGAGATTTCCAAGCGCAGCCTCGGTGAATTTCGATTCCAGATCGACCGCACCTATTCGGGTCGACGTCCCGTGCAACACGAGCGTGGTGCCTCGCCCCCAGAGTGAAGAGCACTGCAATTCCCAGTCCGCCCAAATCGTATTGTTCTTTAAGAGTCGCTCGATTGCCGCCGCCCCCTCAATCCAACGGTCATTTCCGCCGAATTCGCTCACATAGGCTCTTGTAAGAACTGCAGCGAAAGCGAGGAGCGAGTTGGTTGCCAGGAAGCCATCTTTTCCGGCCGGCGGCTCGTAGAGCAATAAGTCAGCGAATGAATGTTCTCGGGCCGCATCGGCCAAGGCGCTTTGGGACTTACCGCAGAGGACGCCCAACTGACGTGGTTCTCTCGAGGCGAGAACGTTGAAAGCCCGAAGAATATCCACATTTCCGCCACCCGCGCTCAACAGCCACGTTGCGATGCCGGGATCGAGCGGTTCGCTGACCGCTTCCAACGGTGTGGCGACGGCTGCCAAGCGTCCCGTCCATTGCTGATGCAAACCCGCAAGGACGTGGGCACTCGTCAGCGATCCGCCTGACCCAATTGCCCGTAGGCTCGACAGTCCCGCGGTTCTTACGGCGACACGGAGACGTTCAACATCGGTTGTCTCCGCCCAAGCGAAGGTGTCGGCCAACTTTGCCATCTCAGTTGCATACGACTTCGCCATGGACGACCATAACCCTTGAAGTCGAGAAGGCTCGCCGTTCGCATATTGCGTCGCACGCGCCTGAATATCATCAAATTTGGTCGTCCAGCGACTTTGCGAGGACGCCCAGCGCGAGCTCAGATCATAAGACTGTCTGGAGGCTTTTATTCGCCGAATCGCGAGATAGCGAGCACCACGAAACGCCACAACCTCGCCGAGGCAAGTAAGGCCGATTCAAATAGGGATATCCCGCATCACCGGGCCGCGCTGCCTCGAATCGTGCTCTGCAATTAATTAGGAGAGGGTGGCCCCCGCGGGCAGATTCCGAAGGCCGGTTCGCGTGCAGCGTTCTGGGTTATAAGTCTGCTTGGGATCGATGCCGGAATCATGCGCGATTGGCATCTTTGTGTGCCCGACGGGTCGGAATTCTGTGATACAGGCTGCGATACAAAATGTGATACATTTCCTTCCTTGAGGCCGAAAAAGTGTAGTATTTTCAATATCACGGATTATAGTTGTGGGCGCTCCGAGCGCACCATAAGCACGCTTTTTGAATCGGTCGAATCGGACGCGCCGATCGAAGCTCGTGAACTTCGCGAGATAGCGGGCTCCTTCGCCCGGTTTATCAAGGCCGCGCGGTCAAACCGCGGCTGCCTTGCGTCGGCGCATCACTGGCCGCTCTGCCTCTGAAAATACCCGCGAACTCCGTTCCTAACAGGGCCCGACGCTCCCTGGTAGCCCGCTCCTCTCCAGCGCGGGGGCCGACGCAGCTCGCCGCCCGCATTCAGCAGTGCAAAGTGAAGCGTGCCCACCATTCCTGCCGACGCGAAGATGGTAGGCACGGCGCTTTGCGCCTTTGCCCACCCCGCGCTTCCCGCTATGCCGGCAAGTGCGCTACGTGTGGTGATGACCGATGAGCTGGAAGCGATCGATGTCCGCGCCTTCATCACTCCGCGCGCGAGGCCTCACCCACATCGGCTTGCGAGAGAATCCCCTGCCGCAGCGCGAGCCGGACCAGCTCGATGTCGGAGCCGACGCCGAGCTTGTCCTTGATCAGCGAATGCAGGTTGGCGACGGTCCTTGGACTCAAGTGCAGTTCCTCGGCGATGTCCTGCGTCGTCCGTTCGGCGAGCAGCATCCGGAACACCTCGAACTCCCGCGGGGTCAGCACGTCGGCAGCAAGCGTCTCGCCGGCAAGGCGCCCGAGCGCGAGTTGATGATCAATGTCCGGGCTGATCGCCATCCGGCCGGCCAGCACGTCCATCGCGGCACGCACTAGCGTTTCGGGCGGGCTCGTCTTGGTGACGTAGCCCCTGGCGCCGGCGCGGATCGCCTGCAGGGCAAATCCCGCGTTCTGATGCATGGTGAACACCAGCACGCGGGCAGTGCGATCCCATTGCCGGATGCGCCGGATCGCCTCGATGCCGCCGATACCCGGCATCGCCAGATCCATGATGACGAGATCGGGCTTCACCTCCTTGAAGCGCCGGTAGGCTTCAGCGCCGTCGGAAGCTTCGGCGATGACTTTCAGTCCCGGCTGCTTTTGCAGAACCGATCGATAGCCTTCGCGCACGACGGCGTGATCGTCGACCAGCATGATGGTCCCGCCGGCCGCCGTCATGCCGCGTACTCCGCGCCGGCACGATGATCGTCTTCCGTCCGCGCCGGCGATGGCGCCGCGACCGGAATGATCACGCGCAGTGCAGACCCGCCGTGCGCTCCGGCCGTGAAGGTCATTCGACCATCCAATGCCGCGACGCGCTCGCGCATGCCAAGCAGACCCATGCCGGACTTGGCCGCACGGTCGGCCGCACGGCCGTCGTCGTCGACGATGAGCTCGATTTCCCTGGCATGTTCCCTGACATGTTCGCTGGCATGCCCGTGATCAACGCTCCCTTGCGCCGCGCGCATCGAAAGCTGCAGCACGACCCGGGTCGCTTCCGCATGCTTGGCCGCATTGGTCACGGCCTCCTGCGCGACGCGGTAGAGATTGGCGCCAACGGTGGCGGGCAGGCTTTCGAAATCGCCCGACAATCTGAGTTCAAACACGGTTTGACCGCGGCAGCGGCCGTTCCATCCGGCGATCAGGCCCTCGACGCTTGCAACCAGGCCCAGCTCCTCGACATCCGGCGGGCGCAATCTGAACAGCGCGCCGCGCAGTGTCTCCATCATGCCGGTTGCGGTGCGCGCGATGCTGTCGCACTCGGCGAGAAGCGCGGGACTATCCTGTGCGGCACTCGCCCGCGCCGATGCGGCAAGCGCACGGATGGCGGCAAGCGACTGCCCGAATTCGTCATGGAGCTCGCGCGCCAGATGCTGGCGTTCCTCGTCCTGGAGCGCGATCAAGCGGCGGGTCAATTCATTGCGTTCGGAAAGCGCAGTGGCGAGGTTTTCGGCGAGCTGGTTGAATACGTCGCGGATGGCCGAAAGCTCGGCAAGATCGAATGGCGGCAGGCGCGCGGCGAGGTCGTTGGCGGCAATGCGTTCGAGACCCCCGCGGATCAGTTGGGTCGGACGGAGTGCGCGCGCCAGGGCCGCATAGACGAGCGCGCAGAGCAGCGGCAGCGCCAGCGCGAGCGCGGCGATGAGACGGCCCGCCTCGTGCCAGGCGTTCGCAGTGAGCACGGCCGGATCGATCCAGGCGGCGGCTTCGCCGAGTGTGGTGCCGCCAAACACGACGGGGCGGACGGCCTGGCGGCCGGGATCAAACAGGCTCTGATAGAATGCCGCAAAGATGCGCGGCGGATGGCTGGCGCCGGCTTCCGCGCCGCCGCAATACTGCTGAACGACGTCCCCACTGGTTGTGCGATAGGCAATGCACAGGCCGGGCGTCATCAGCGACGTCGCGACGACGCCAAGGTCCGGAAACCAGTCGCGCCGCGGGGTGCTGACCCAGCTTGTTTTGCTTTGCTGCATCTCCAGCGTCTTCGCCGTGATCTCCGCGATCTTGTCGATCCTGGCATGCACGGACCTGTCGGCGTCGACCAGGAAATAGGCGGAGATGGCTGCGAAGCAGACGGCCGAAATGGCGGAGACCCGCAGCGTCAGGCGGTATTTGAGATCACCCTTGGCAAACCTCCACATCTCAAGATGCCTTGCATCGATGAAGCTGCCCGCGGGCAGCAAGCTGCCACCGCTTCATTTAACGACAGAACCGGGATGCGGGAAAGCACCGCATCCTGCCGCAGGGGCCATATCGTGAAATTTTCCCGGCTTCGAGCGGGAAGGCTTCAGCTTCGCGAAGCCGCCGCTAGGCCTATCGTGGGTTCCCTAGGTCTTCGACGGAGGCCGACAGCGCCATGTATCACTCCTGCCTCGCGCGTTCCATCGTTGCAGCCGGTCTCTTCCTCGGTTGCGGCCTTACCACAGCGTGGTCCGGCACACCCGCAGCGCGCACTGTGGCCATCGACGATTTCAGCTATCTCGACACCTCGCACGAGCCGGCCGATCAGACCGCGGCCCATCAAAAGCGCTTGCAGGCCTTCATGGCCGCGCTGAGAGACGATGTAACCGGGGATGCGCGCTTTCATCTTGTTACGTCCAGTTGTGCGCCCAACTGCGCGGCGAACGGATCGCCACCAGCACAACGACTGCGCGCCGCTTCGCAAGACGGTGCGCAGGTCCTGATTGTCGGCGCCGTCCAGAAGACGAGCACGCTGGTGCAATGGGCGCGCGCTGCGGCCGTCGATGTCGCATCCAACCGCGTGGTGTACGAGCGGATCTTCGCGTTCCGCGGTGACAATGACGAGTCATGGCAGCGGGCCGAAGCTTTCATTTCGGAGCAAATCCGCTCGGCACTGGCGGACTCGCCGACACCGGCTGCCGCCGCAGCGCCGATCAAGCTTGCCGTGTTTCCCTTCGGGCTCGAGGACATGAGCGCCGCCGCCGGATCGACTGGCGAGACGGCTTCCGATGCGGGCGAGCTGGACAATACGACCGCGGCGGTCCGCCGGCTTCTGGCACAGTCCGGGCGCTATCAGGTGATCGATGCCGGCGCCGCGGGCGCAGACGCCGTCAAGGCTCGCACTATACGTGACTGCGGCGGCTGCGACGCGCAAATCGCGCTTGCGCTTGACGCCGAGCAATCTCTGGTTGGCGTGATCAGGCGCGTCAGCCGCACCGAATACACGGTCAGATTCCAGATCCATAATATCCGCAACGGCGCTGTCGTCGCCAATGCGGACAGCGGCCTTCGGATGGGCGCGAACTATTCCTGGAGCCGCGGCGCAGCGCGCCTGGTTCGCGATCGGCTGCTGCACGATAGCCCGCCGTACTAGCGGTGCGAATGCGCCGAGACCTTCATGCGCCGAGCACGTCCGAGTGGACTAATCGGTCGCGGGTACGGAGTGATGCTCGTGCGTGATGCGCCAGTCGCCGTCGACCTTGCGCAGCCCCACCGTCAGCCGGAACAGGAAGCCGTCCTTGTCCGCCGGGTTGCTGGATGAGTCGGGACCGCAGCGCATGATCGCAACTGCGAACGCGACGTCCTGGCCCGCGGTCACCGCGAGCTCCTCGATGTCGAAGGCTGCTCCAGGCTTATGATAGCGGAACATCAGGTCCCAGGTGTCTTCGTACGCCTTGATCCCCTTGCATTGCAGGGGCGGTGGCAGATCGAACATGACCATGTCCGACTCGTGATGCGCGAGAATGGCGGGAATGTCGTGCCGGCGGACCGCGTCCGCCCAGGTTTCGAGAAGGAGTTTGATCCGGGTCTCGTCGGTGTCGGCGTATTCAGACATGGCTTCAGGTCCTCCGTGCGCTCAGAGGACGGACCAAGGGGCATGAATCCGACACGGTCACGCGGTCGTGTATGAGAGGGTGGGAGCGAAGAGGGGGGCTGGAATGACCGCTTCTGTCGGCGGGGTCGGCGCGTCGCCCGATCAGATCGCGTCGGGCCGCCAATCCTTCTCAGGCAAAATCGGAGTCGATGAGCTGGAAGCGGTCGAAGCGCACGTCGTGGCCGTCGGTAGAGGTGTCGCGGAGCTGGACCAGAATCGGTCGCCGCAATCGTCCGGGCAGGGGGACGCCCGGCAGTTTCGGCAGCCGGCTGTTGGTGCCGACATAGACGAAGGCCGGCCGCTTCCAGAGCCGGCAGGCGGCGCGAACGAGATCGTCGACCTCGCCATCAGCAAGATCGGTCGAGGGGCGGGCGAAGAAGGCGCAGAGTGCGGTGTAGCTCACGCCTCTCGTCTCCCGCTCCGCGGAGACCAGGAGGAGGTTGTCCGTGGTGTGCACGGCATAGGCGCGCGTCGGATCGTCCAGGCGGTCGAACAGGCTTTCGGCATCCCAGTGCGAGCCGTTCTCGCTCGCAGGGCAATTGAAGCCGGAGAACAGTTCGATGGCCTGATCGCGTGTCATCGCCTTGAGCTGGCCGGAATGGCTGATCTTGCCCGGCGTCGGTTGCCTGAGCGAGACACCGGCGCGAATCTGCAGCCAGAGCAGCGGGCTCAGTTTCAGAAAGCGCGCGTTCAAGAGCACCGACTTGTCGTTCGGCAGCGCCAGGATGTAGCGGATGTTGCGGCTGGCGCAGAATGTCTCGACTTCCTTGTAAAGCTTGCGCACGAGCTGCGCCGAGCGATAGGCCTTGAGGATGAAGAGGTCGATGAGCTGGACGGCGGGGTGGACCTCGCCTGCGACGCAGACGCTCTGGCCGATCAGCGCGATCTGCCCGATCTTGCGCCCGTCGTCGGTCGCGGCGAGCACCGTGGTGCCGCGGCCGAAGCTGCGCTCATACAGCCACTTGATTCGTTCGGCGGAGAAATGGACATCGCCGAGCGCGAAGGCCTCGGTCGCAATCTTCGCGGTCAGCTCGTAGTCAACCGCCGTCTCTTCCGAAACCGTGACCATGGGATCTGCCTTGTCGTTTCCGAGGCGCACAATGTCGCACTCGCCCGGCAAGGCAACGTCAAATTCTATTCAACCTTAATGGAACGCAAGGAGGTTAACGGCTGGCCCAGACCCTAGCCGTACTCGTCGCTGGAGATGCCGTACTCGCGGTAGATCATGGCGCGGTCAAGATCTGGAAACAGCCGGCACTTGGCCTGCGCCAGATGCAGGCTGACAGCGGCGGGATCGCCTGCACTGGCCAGAAGTTTCCGCATATCGTCCATATGGGCCTGCGGCTGGTGCTTTGGCGGGAGTTGCTCCAGCGCAACGAGCGCCGTCGCCAGCGCCTCCGTGACGACCCATCCGTCGTGGCCGGTGACTCCCTTCCTCGGCATCAGCTCACCCCACATCTGTGGCGAGACCCATCCTACCGCGATCCCGGATCGGCCGCCATCAAGCTCTTACTCGATCTTGAAGCCGGCGAATTTCACTACCTTCGCCCACTTCTCGGTTTCCTCCGCAATCAAACTGCCGAATTGGGCAAGTGTTCCCGGACTCGGCTCGCCGCTCATGGCAGCAAAACCCGCCTTCATTGCGGCGTCGGCAAAGGCGGCGTTGACTTCCTTGTTGAACGCTCGATGACGTCGGAAGGCGTCTTTGACCGGCGCCGCGAGGCCATATACCGGCCTGCCTAACCGGGCAGGGCGCTCGCGATGGCCGGGGCGGTTCTTGGTCACGAACGGCTGGCCGAGGCGCTCGTCCAGCCGCTGCCCATCAGGCCGTTTCATGATCGCTGTTCCGGACAACGAAAAGCGATATCGTAGCAGCAGGAGCGGAGGGGAGCGCCTCCGGCCGCGAGGGCAGCTCGGGGGTTGAAACGTGTCTCACCCGCATCTAAACCGGCGCAGTGATTTGCGGGTCCGCGCGCCCTTTCCCGACAGCGCGTTCGTTGCCTTCCTGTTACAACGCTGGCGTACACCCAAGGGCCTGCGGACCAACCTCGGCGCGTCTGGCCCCACTGTCGGAAATTCCAAATGACATGTTCGATCAATCAGGCCTGAGCAGGCACAGACACGGGCACACGCATGAGATTTCTGAGCTTCGCCTACCGCTTCGTCACCAATTTCACATTTCTGGCAACCGTCTATCTCAGCCTGAACTATATCGAGAAATACAATAACCGCGCCATCCTCGCGATCGCGATCCTGGCCTATGCCGGCATGCGCGCGGCGTCGGCGCTGCGTTCGTTCTATTTCTTCCAGCGCATCGAGCGCCTGGAGATCGAATCGCGTCGCGTCATCGCTCTCGTCACCCAGGGCGGTGCGACCTCGCCGATCAAGACCAAGACGGTCGCCGACGTTACGCTTCTGCGCCGCGACGGCGAGATCAAGTCCTATATCGACCTGTTCTTCCTCGCGGCCGTAGTCCTGCTCTGCGTCGCCAAGATCGTCAGCGACTAATTCGGTTCGAATCCAGCCCTGACGATGGCGCCCCGCGCGAGCACTTCGGACGTTAGTTCGCGGCTTTTCCACGGGCTAAAATAAGGAACGCGCGTGGCTTGGCTGCTCAAGCGTTCCGTTCGATCCAATTGTGGGGGCGCCGCGCATGACGAGAGAGCGCGTGAGCGATCAGAATGTCTATCAAGTCAGACTGTAGCAGGCCGGAAGCCTCCCAGAGCTTTGGATACATGCTGATTGAGGTAAAGCCGGGCAGGGTGTTTGCCTCGTTGACGAAAATTGCTTCGCCCCTGAGGAAGAAATCGACCCGGGCCATGCCTTCGCAGCCGAGCACCCGAAATGTCTGAATGGCAAGCTCTTGGATGCGCCCCCTCTGTTCAGGCGAAACATCTGCGGGAATGACGAGTTTCGCTCCGTTCGAGTCGGTATATTTCGCTTCATACGAATAGAACCCATGCCTGTCTGCCGGCACGATTTCGCCAAGTGGCGAGGCGCGAACAGAGCCTTTATCGTCTTCGAGAACGGAGCACTCAATCTCGCGTGCGCGATCGATGCAGCGCTCCACGAGGATCTTTCGGTCATACCGAAAAGCAAGAGCGCAGGACTTCGCGAAGTCCTCCGCAGTTCCCGCGCGAGATATCCCGACAGACGAGCCCAGATTGGCCGGTTTGACGAACAGGTCTGTGCTGCCGACCGCGCGTACGGCAGTCGCATAATCAACAGGCGCATGAGCCGACGACGTAACGAACGGCACAATCGGAAGTCCGGCATCTCGCGCCAGCCGCTTTGCGACATCCTTGTCCATGGCAGCCGCCGAACCCATGACCGACGATCCGACATAGGGAACGTCGGCGAGCTCAAGCGCGCCCTGGACCGTTCCGTCTTCACCATGAGGCCCGTGCAGCACCGGGAACATGACATCAATGCGAGGAGCGGCGCGCGCATTTTGCTGCCCGGCAACGAATTGCAAGACTTGCCCTTTCCCGCCGGGTAGCAGCGCAAGCGGCGTGCCGTCCTCTGGAATGGTAAGTGCCGCCGCACCCGTCTTCCATCCATTGCCGGCATCACACATCAGCCAGCGACCGTCCTTGGCCAAAGCAATCAGAACGACGTCGTATTTGTTCGGATCGAGAGCTCGCAGCACGTTCGCCGCGGATGCCCTTGAGACCTCGTGTTCCGCCGATCGGCCTCCGAACAACAGCCCCACGGTGATCTTCGAAGGCGCAGTCGACATTATCATTCCATCCTTCAGCGGCCGATTTGCTTTGGCGCAGCCTATCAAGGGTGGGCGGCGATTCAAAATGCAACCAGATTGACACGTTCGTCCGGCGATATCCGATGGACCGCCGGCGTCGTACCGTTGACGGAGCCTGCGCGATTTTCGCAGACCTAAAAGCGGAGAGACGATGTTGGCTTCAGCCGGCCGCGTTCAGCCGAGCGAGCAATAATAATTGCTTCGGCTGCAACCCCACGGGCTGGGCGACCTATCGGCAATGCGCGACGTCAGGGATCGCTCGCAGCTCTCATCGACGCCGGCTTAGCCCGCTGCGCCCTTGATCGCGGCTTCGAAGCTCTTTGCGTCGAAGGCCGGCATGCTTTGAATCCGCCCCAGACCCTGGGTCGAGTACCAGACGGAGAACGCCAGCATCGCTTCCGGATTTGGGGCATCGATGATGTCGACGAAATCGTAGTAGCCCTGCGTGTAGTGGATCGACTCGATCTTGATGCCCAGCTTGTCGAGCTTTGCCTTGGCCTTGCCGATCCGGTCCGATTGCTTGTTCGCCCACTCTGGGCTCAGATTGCCAAGCAGCACATATTTCATGGCCACCTCCACGTCATATTGATCGTTGATCGTCGTGCGCGAAGGACCGAAGCGTTATACGCCTTCCTGCGACCGGCGTACATGCCGTTCCGTAGGGGAGCCGGCGTGGGGCAGTATCCGCGCTCAAGCAGGATTGCAGTTCCGCTTTGAACTGGATTAGGACCTGAACGCACTGATTGCGAGGAGTGCGAACCGGCGAGAGCGAAGTGCGCTAGATCTTGCGTTTCTTCAGGCTTGCGACGTGCACCGTGCGCTTGGGACCCGCGCGGGCCGGACGCGTCGCCGCTGCCTGATGCTTAGCGGCAGCCAGTTTTGTGGCAGCAGGTTTTGCCGCGGCTGGCTTTGTAGCGGCTGGTTCAGCGTGAGCCAAACGCCGAACCTGGCGGCGGCCGCGTGCATGGCGCGCGTGCTGCGCGGCCCTTGCGACGACGACGCGAGGCGGAATCTCGCCGTCCGCGTAGTGATGCATGTGCAGCGGAAACGGCTGGACCCAGTCGCGCGCCGTTTCGGGGATGTCGAACACGCTTTCCGCTGGTACCGGCAACGATCCCGCGGTCGCCACGACCTGCGGCGCTTCCTCCACTGGCGGCCAAGACGTCTCCTTCTGCAACGGCACGCCGCGCCGTCCCGCGCCAGGGTCCAGTGCCAGCGAAATGTCGCTTTCCGCCAGGTCGAAATTGGTCGCGTCCGGCGCCGGCAGTATGTCGGTGTCGGCGTAGATGAAGTTGGGCAGCTTCGGCCAGCGCGCAATCGCCTTGTCCTCCGACGGCGGATGCAATTGCCATTGCTCCGGCTCGGTCGGCGTCGCGGGCTGGTCCGGCGTCGCAGCCACGACATGGACGATGCGATAACCCTGCGCCTTCATGTCCTGCAGGATTTTCGGCAGCGCGGCGACGGTGCGTGCCTGGATGTCGTGCAGGAGCAGGATGCCCTTGCCCATCTCGTGCAGCCGCTTCATCGCGAGATCGTGGACCTTCGCCGGCGAGATACGATGCCAATCGTCGGCAAGGACATCGGTGCTCCAGATCTGGATGCCCTGCGTCTCGAGATAGGCCTCGACCGGCGGCGCGCGCAACAGTCCCGGGATCCGGAAGAATGGGCCCAGCGCGTTCGGATCGACCATCGCGGCCTTGACTGATTCGATTCCCTCGTCGATCTCCTGCCTGGCCTGCTCCTCCGTCATCTTCTCGAAGTTGAGCGGGTGGCGCTGGCTGTGAGTGCCGACGGTGTGGCCGGCGGCGACAAGCTTGCGGATGCCCTCCGGATATGCTCTGGCCTGTTCACCGATCTCGAAGAAGGTCGCCTTGACGCAATTGTCGGCGAGGATCTGCAGCACCTGGTTGCTGTTCCTGGGCAGCGGCCCGTCATCGAAGCTCAGCACGACCTCATGGTCTTGCAGCGGCAGCGTCTCCGGATATTGCATCGAGCCGATCCGAGGATGCGCGCGAGGATCGACGACCAGCGTGCGCGAGGTGCCGATCGCATCGGGATGGCCGGGGCAATTATTCGCAGATGCCGCTGGTTCGGCCCGCGCCGTGGAACAGACCATGGCGAGGCATAACGCCGTCCAACACACGATCCGGACATCAGCCAAACGATTACCGACCATGACGCACCGTCTGCATTCCAACAACACACCGGACGATGCGGACCGCTTTCTGAACGTGGCCTTAACCCGCCCGGGTTCCCCCTTGTTTCTGATCAGGGTACCCCGTCAAAGTCAACGGCCGGACCCGTCGGCACCAAGTGAACCACATGATAATGATGGTCACGCAAGTATCGCAAAAATGCCGGCAGGATGACCGCGGTCCTGTGCTCGGCGTCGTGCAGCAGGATGATCCCCTTCCGCGCGACCCTGAGGCGCCAGATCAGGAGCCGCAGTTCCGCCTTTGGCGTCAACGGGTCCCAGTCATTGGCCCAGAGATCGGCCCCAAACACGACAATTCCGCGCGATCGCAACAGTTCGAGCGTCGCCGGCGTAGTCAGAAAGCCCGGAAAACGGAAGAAGGGCGTGCTTGGGGTGGTGGTCGCAGTTCCGTGCAGCGCCCATTCGACCGCCGCGATGCCATCGTCGATTTCCTTGAAAGCGTTGCTCTGTGGCATGTGGCTCAGGTCGAAATGCGTCCAGGTGTGATCGCCGATGCTGTGGCCCTCGGCGGCAATCCGCCGCACCAATGTGGGGTGCTCGGATGCCGGCTTGCCGATCAGGAAGAACGTCGCAAGCACGCATTGTTTCGCCAGCGTCTTTAGCACCTTTGGCGTAGTCGGCGGCCAGGGGCCGTCGTCGAAGGTCAGCACGACCTCGTGATCCCTGAGCGGCAGCGTATGCCGAAATTCCTTCAAGCCCACCCGCGGAAAGGAGACGGCATCGACCTCCATCACGCGCGAGGTGCCGAGCGTTCCCTTGCGCGGACAAGCGGCGCGCGCCGCAGGCCCGCAAGCGAGCGCGACCACGAACGCGATGCCGAACCCGTTGAGCAATCGGGGGATCGTTTCAAGCCGGCACGTGTTTGGCATTGCGCTTGATGCTGCCGATTGGGTATGGCCTCGACCATAGCTCAGACAAGTTGCGCCCTTCTGTCAAACCCGGCGAGGTGACCATGGCCGACCCTCTGGACCTTGCCCCTTCCATCGATGCCCGCGTGCAGCCTCCGATGCGCAACGAAGATGGCGAAATTCGCGCCGAATTCGTTGCCGAGATCACGCGCTGCATTAAATCCGCCGAAGCCGCTTTCCTGCGCGAAATCGTGGCCGAGCTGCACGAGGCCGATCTCGGCGATCTCATTGCCGCACTGGAGGCGGAGGACCGCGTCAGGCTCGTGGAACTGACCGGCGCCGATTTCGACTTCTCCGCATTGAACGAAGTCGACGACGCCGTCCGCGAAGAGATCCTCGAGGAGCTCGAACCCGAAACCGTCGCGGAAGGCGTCCGCGAGCTCGAATCCGACGATGCCGTCGAACTGCTGGAGGCGCTCGACGAGGAAGACCAGGAGGAGATCCTCGAAAAGCTGCCGCCGGCCGAACGCGAGGAGATCGAGCGCGGCCTCGAATATCCGGACGGTTCTGCCGGGCGGCGCATGCAGACCGAATTCATCACCGTGCCGCCGAATTGGTCCGTAGGCCAGGCCATCGACTACATGCGCGAGACGCCCGATCTGCCCGAGCGCTTCTACGAGATCTATGTGGTCGATCCCAACAAGCGCTGGCGCGGGGCGATTCCCCTTGACCTGTTGTTGCGTTCGCGCAGGCCGGTGCCGCTCACGGATTTGATCGAAGAGGACCGCCGCCGCGTCTCGGTCGAGGACGATCAGGAGGAGGTGGCGCGGATGTTCGGCAAGTACAATCTGGTCGCAGCGCCCGTGGTCGATGCCCAGGACCGCCTGGTCGGGGTCATCACCATCGACGACGTGGTCGACGTCATCGAGGAGGAGGCGGACGAGGAGATCAAGGCGCTCGGCGGCGTCACCAGCGATGAAGAACTGTCCGACAATGTCTTGACCATCGCCCGGGGCCGCTTCAACTGGCTGTTGGTCAATCTCGCAACTGCCTTTCTCGCGTCCTCCGTGCTTGGCTTGTTCGAGGGGCAGTTGGAGAAGATGGTGGCGCTGGCGGTGCTGGCGCCGATCGTCGCAAGCCAGGGCGGCAATGCCGCGACTCAAACCATGACAGTGGCAGTCCGGGCGCTCGCCACGCGTGAGCTCGGCCCCAGCAACGCGCTGCGCGTCATCGTCCGCGAAACTCTGGTCGGCTTCGTCAACGGCGTCGGCTTTGCCGTCATCACCGGCATTGCCGCGGTGGTCTGGTTCAAGATTCCCGGACTCGGCGTCGTGATCGGACTCGCCATCATCTGCAACCTTGTCGCCGGTGCGCTCGGCGGCATCCTGATCCCGATGGTGCTGGAGAAGATGCGGGCGGACCCGGCGGTCGCCTCCGGAACCTTCGTCACGACCGTGACCGATGTGGTCGGCTTCTTCTCGTTCCTCGGCATCGCCACGCTGTGGTTCGGGTTGAAATAGGTGCGCGCCTTCGAGGGTCTTTATCGTTAATCGGACCTTAACGCGCTTGGCCCATCATGCCGTCTCGCGGGGTTAGGGGTAGCCACGATGCAGCGCTTGCGGCTGAAAGCGGACGGACGAATCGTCGAATTGCGGGACGGGCAGGAGTTCCCGCTGGCGCCTGATGCTTTAACGGCGCAGATCGACGGCGCCACCCCTGCGGTGCGTGACCTGCGCCGCCGCGCGCGCCTGACACAGCAGGAATTCGCGGCACGTCTGGGCGTGCCGGTCGAAACCATCCGGAACTGGGAGCAGGGCAAGCGCGCCCCGCGGGGGCCAGCGCGGGCCTTGCTCGCCGTGATCGCGCACGCGCCCGACACGGTTTTCGCGGCGCTCGCCAAATCCTGAAAGCGACGATCAGGCCTGACCTGATCGACATTGGCAGCGCGTCGCCGCCGCGACATAATGCGCGCGATCGGTCAGAGATGCGCGCATGCAACTCGTAGAGGCAAACGGCGCCAAAATCCCCTCGATCGGGCTCGGCACCTGGGAATTGCGCGGCCGCGCCTGCGCGCGGGTCGTGGAGCAGGCGCTAAGGCTCGGCTATCGCCATATCGACACCGCGCAAGCCTATGACAACGAGCGCGAGGTTGGCGAAGGGCTGCGCGCCTCTGGTATCAGGCGGGATGAGGTGTTCGTCACCACCAAGATCTGGACCAACCATTTCGCGCCCCATGATCTTGAGCGCTCGGTCAAGGAGAGCCTGGTCAGGCTGCGCATGCCGGCAGTCGACCTGTTGCTATTGCACTGGCCCAACCCGCAAGTGCCGCTCGCCGAGACGCTCGGCGCGCTGGCCCACGCCAAGACAATGGGGCTGGCGCGGCACATCGGGGTATCGAACTTCACGGTCGCGCTGATCGAGGAGGCGGTGAAAGCCTGTCCGGAGCCATTGGTCTGCGACCAGGTCGAGTACCATCCCTATCTCGACCAGGCAAAGGTGAGACAAGCGTGCGTGCAGAACGGCATGGCACTGGTCGCCTATAGTCCCATCGCCAAGGGCAAGATCAAGAACGACCCGATCCTGGTGCGGATCGGCCGCGACCGCCACAAGACGCCGGCACAGATCTGCCTGCGCTGGCTGGTGCAGCAGAACGTGTCGGCCATCCCGCGCACCTCGCGGATCGAACGGCTCTCGGAAAACATCGACATCTTCGATTTTGAGCTTTCGGACGATGAGATGGACCAGATTTTCCGTCTGGCCCATCCGAAGGGCCGGCTGACCGATTTCGGTTTTGCACCGAAATGGGATTGAGGCCGCGGTTGCAGCCGGTATGCTAGCGGGCGGGGACGGCTTTCGGCCATCAGTCGGCTGCGATGGAAATTCGACAATATATACGACCGGACATCACGGTGTCGGCGATCGCGCATCTGTCACTGGTGGCGTTCATCCTCATCTACACCGAAGTGCATCCCTTCCGCACGCCGCGGGAAACGGTCGTGCCCGTCGACGTGATCGTCGCCGACGACAACAAGCCCGATCCACGGCCGACCCCGACTCCATCGCCAAAGCCGTCACCTGATTTTTCGCCACCTTCGTCTGCGGCCGCGCCACAGGCTGCGAGCTCGCCTCCGCCACCACCGGAAGCGCGCGCCGGCCAACAACAGGCGGCATCGGCCCAGCCGCAGCCGCAAACCTCGGCGACGCCAGCTCAACAACCGGCCGCACCGGCCTACGCGCCGCCGGAACCCGATCTGACGATCAAATATCACGTGATGCTCGGCCTGCCGGAGGACATGCCGGCGGCCGACGTCTCGGCCGGCGACAAGCAGGGCGAGAACGGCGACAAGCAGGGCGAGGGCGGCGATAACAGCCTCGCCACCAACAATCTTGCGTCGAGCCTGGTCGACGCGCTGCGGAGCCACTTGAGGACCTGCTCGAAATTGCCCGCGGGGCTTTCGCCCTCGGACAATGTGGCGGTCAAGCTCAGGGTGCAGTTGACGACGGCCGGCCGGCTTGTCACCGAACCCGCGCTGATCGAGGGCACGGCCTCGACCAAGGGTGTGGCGCTGATGCGGGCTGCCGTCGCGGCCCTTTCGGCGTGCCAGCCCTATGCGATGTTGCCGGCGGATCGTTATGGCGAATGGAAGGTGCTCGATCTTTCCTTCACGCCGCGCGATTTCAATTCATGATCTCGGGGCGCCGGAATATCAATCTCTTCGCCTATGCTGCCTTTCCGGGGCAAGCGTGCTAGAGCGCGCGTCCAACACGGCCGCATGATCGCAGAAACCTAGAGAATGATGGACAGGATTGTTCGATGACCCTGAAGCTCGTAATTGGCAACAAGAACTATTCGTCATGGTCGATGCGGCCCTGGCTCGCCATGCGCGCGAGCGGCATCGCCTTCGAGGAGGTCTTCATTCCTCTTTACACAGACAACAAGGCCGACAAGGACCGCATCCTGAGCTTTTCGCGCTCGGGCAAAGTGCCGACGCTGGTCGACGGCGATGTCACGGTGTGGGATTCGCTTGCGATCATCGAATACCTGGCCGAGCGCTTTCCAGAAGCCCGGCTCTGGCCGGAGAGCCCTGCGGCGCGGGCGCATGCGCGCGCGATCTCGGCCGAGATGCATTCCGGATTTCTGCCGCTGCGCAACGAGTGCGGCATGAACCTGCATCGGCCGGTGCGCGCGGTTGCGCTCTCGGCGGACGCGGAGGCAAATGTTGCGCGCGTGCAGGAAATCTGGACCGATTGCCGTGAGCGCCATGGCAAGCTCGGGCCCTATCTGTTCGGCGCGTTCACGGCGGCGGATGCGATGTACGCGCCGGTCGTGCATCGCTTCCGGACCTATGCGATCAAGGCTTCACCGCAGGTGCAGGCCTATATGGACACCATGATGGCGCTGCCGGCCTTTGCGGAATGGACCAAAGCGGGCCTCGCCGAAACACTCGTCATCGAGAAGTTCGAGACAGTTTGAAGTAAGACGCGATTATGACTGTGATCGCAGCTTGACGGGCGCGCACGAAAGCGGTCTGAATCGCATCTAACTTTACTTTCACATCGCGAAGCACAGCAGCGGAGGGACGGCCATGGGCATTCTCGATTCATTGGAAAATTCGGGCATCCTCGGTCAGCTCGGTGCGGCCGTGCTTCCCGCCGTTCTCGGCGAGGTGATGGGCACCGGCAATCAGGGTGGACTCAACGCCATCGTCGCCAAGCTCGAGCAGGCAGGCTTGGGTCCTCAGGTGAAATCCTGGATCGGAAACGGCCAGAACCTGCCGATCACGGCGGATCAGCTCAAGCAGGTCCTCGGCAGTGATGTGGTCCGCCAACTCGCTGCCAAGTACAACATTCCGATTGACCAGGTCGCCGAGGTGCTTGCGAACCAGCTTCCGCTCGCGGTCGACAAAGCCAGCCCGGACGGCAAGCTGCCGCATACGGCCTGAACCCCGGGCCCGCGGTCATAAAAAAAACAAGGTTCCGGAGCCTGCCGAAGCAGTGCGATCTCCTGAAATCACCCTAGCAAATTGAAAAACCAGCGAAATTTGCGCATTTGCCATGCCCTGATGTGACTGGCCAATGTGCAAGGCCGCGTGCTATAGACGCCACCGGTTTCCAGCCGGCAGCGCAGCGGGACTGACAGCGTAGCCGGGTCTCTGTGTGATGGAGAGGGCGTTGAAGCACAAATTTCCTGTTGGATCGACCGTCTACTTTACCGCGAGCAACGTCTCGCGTCCGGCCGCGAGCGGCACCTATGAGATAATCCGCCAACTGCCCTCCGAGGGCGATGATTGCCAGTACCGGATCAAGAGCTCGACGGAAGCGTTCGAGCGGGTTGCAAAGGAAAGCCAGCTCGCCATCTCCTGACCCGGCGGGACCGCAAGGCCCCTTAGGACAAGCGGACGCCTGGGTGAAGTGGAACTTTGCTCGCCGTCAAAAGGCCCCGTTCGCGGCAACAGTCTACGCAAGTAGAATGCCGGCATTCGCCTTCGTCGAACGCGTTTCAGGTTGCGCAAGGGGATTCGGATGAATTGGGCCGGGGCGGCATCGTTCGATCACATCTTCCGCTCGCCATCGTTTCCGATGTGGCTGACGCTGGTCGTTGCCGGCTTCTTCGCGCTCATCGTGCTGGTCACAATCCTGCGCGCCGAGCGATCGGTTGCGAACGGTGCGCTGGCGGTGATCACGCTGCTGGCGATCGGGATCGCGGCGGTGTCTATGCTGCGGAGACATGAGCCGGCCGCTCGCAGCGCGTCGGCTGAAACCAGGTCTTCGCCCGCAGCGATGTATGTTCTGCCCGCCATGGCCTGCATCGAGGATATCGCTGGCGATGCGGTGGGGCAGGCATGCGAGAAGGTCCTGTTCAGCTCGGCAGAGTCGACCGCTGCCGCCGTCAGCTACGCTTCGTCGATGGTCAGCCGCCTGACTTCGCTGGGCGATGCCGCCGCGGCGCAAAAGACCATGGGGCCCGAGTTGCAGGCGATGCGCCGGGCGATCGAGCGCGACCGTTACGGCCTGGTGGCGCAGGTGCTCATGGCAAGGGATCGCTGCACGCCGACGCAATGTCCGGCCTATCGCTCGTTGACCGACAACCACCAGATCATCACCAATATGGACGAGCACACCTTCGACACCCTGGTGGCGCGCTATGCACCGTCCTGGAACGCGCTGCCCGGGACCGTTGCATCAGGCCCGATGGCCATGCTGCCGGCATCGGTGCCGACGGGCCGGCCCACCAATGCAGAGTTTCCGAGCGCTGCCAACACGCCACCCGTCAGTATTATGTCGCCCGAGCCGGGAACCGGCGCGAAAGCGCCTCCGGCCGCGTCGCAAGCGCCAGCACACTCGGCTCAGGCCGCGGCGTCGCAAGCGCCAACACGGCCGGCTCAGGCCGCGGCGTCGGCTGCAGCCGCAAAGAAGGGAACGAAACGTGCGCCGATCGGGGGGCCGACCCTGCTTTCCCCAGGCCCGCAAGCACCCGCGGCGTCCAACGATTGATCGGCGCCAAGGTCGTCGCTAGTTTGCGGTCATGCCCCTACACATCGTCAAGCTTGCCGTCGGCTGCGATTCCATCAAAGAACTCAAGGAATGGGTCGCCGAGCGGATGAAGACCGCCAAGAAGAAGGGTCTTCCCCAGCGCCACGTCCACGTCACCCGGATGACGCCGAAGCGGACCGAGGAAATCCTCTCCGGTGGCTCGCTCTACTGGGTCATCCGCGGCGAAATCGCTGCGCGCGAAAAAATCATCGGCATCGAGCCGTTCCGCGACAAGGACGGCATCGGACGTTGCCGGATCGTGATGCAGCCCAAGGTGATCGCGGTCTCGCCGCGGCCGATGCGCCCATTCCAGGGCTGGCGATATTTCACTGACGACGCGGTGCCGGCCGATCTCGGCAAGGCCACGGCCGGCACCATTGCGGCGATGCCGGAGCCGATGCGCCGCGAGCTGCGTGATCTCGGGCTGCTGTGAGGGCAAAAAGCTTCATTGCTGGCGCATGATCCCTCGGTTCAAGCGCGAGGGCATGCTTTTCGGACAGCCGCGGCACACCCCGCATCAAGTGCGGGGCAGGCTTTTCCGGATCATGCGCTAAACCGCCATATTGTCGATCAGCCGGGTCGTGCCGAGCTTGGCGGCAACCAGGAGGCGCAGTGGTGCGTCGTCGCGGGAGGTGACCGGCCTTAGCGTTTCGGCATGGCGCAGTTCAAAATAGTCCAGCGCAAAGCCTGCTTGCCGGACCATCTCGGCGCCGCCCTCAACTGCGGCTGAGAGGTCGTCGCCGGCGCGCAGCCGCGCCGCCGTTTCCTTCATGGCGCGGAACAGTATCGGCGCCACGCGCCGTTCTTCCTCCGCCAGATAGACGTTGCGGGAGGACATCGCGAGCCCGTCGCGCTCGCGCACGGTCTTCGAGCCGATCACGCGGACGCCGAGGTCGAGGTCGCGCGCCATCTGCGTCACCACGCGAAGCTGCTGAAAGTCCTTCTCGCCGAAGATCGCCATGTCGGCGCGGACTTGCGTGAACAATTTGCCGACGACGGTGGCGACGCCGCCGAAGAAATGCGGGCGGAAGCGGTCTTCGAGGCCGACCACGGCCGGCCCTTCCGGCACGATCCGCGTGGCAAAGCCGCCCGGATACATCGTCTTGACGTCCGGCTGCCAGATCACGTCGACATTCTCGGCAGCGAGCCTGGCGACGTCCGCCTTCCAGGTTCGCGGATAGGAGGCGAAATCTTCCGTCGGCGCGAACTGCGTCGGGTTGACGAAGATCGAGACGATCACACGCGTTGCGCGGCGCTTGGCGAGCCGAACCAGCGATACATGCCCGTCATGGAGTGCACCCATGGTCGTCATGGAGTGCACTCATGATCGGCACGAGCGCAACAGTGGCTTTTCTTTTGTGAAAGTCGTCGATGGCGCGACGCAATACCGGAACAGTACGGGCTATCATGGGTTGTCGTGCCATCGTGATTCGATCGTATCAGAAGGGCGCGCCGCGACAGCGGCCTTGGGAAGGAAGGTGGGTTACGATACCAAGCTGGCCATCAGCGCGCCAAGCATGGCACCCCGTCAGGTAGCGCCGGTCTCGCGCAAACGGCGCGGCCGTCAATGTGGAATCGATCACAGACCATGGCGGGCTTCATCGCGTATTCATGATTAAAACCAGTCGATCAGCATTTTGAGTTTGTCTGCGCGCATTTCGCTTGACCGCGGGCGCGCGTAATTTGAAGATATCTACCAGGGGTCGACAAATGCTGGTGCAGGCGAGTCAGGGCCAATCCGGCTCAGCGCACGTTGTTGTGCTGGGCAATGAGAAGGGGGGATCCGGTAAATCCACCACCGCCTTGCATATTGCCGTCGCCCTGATGAAGGCCGGCCAGCGCGTTGCCACCATCGATCTTGACTGCCGGCAGCAAAGCTTCACCCGCTACATCACCAACCGGACCGCCTGGGCGCGCCGCACGGGTCTCGATCTCGAGATTCCCGTGCATTGCTGCATCAAGCTCGGCCAGACCATGCAGATCGCCGACAACGAGAACACCGAGCTGCAGCAGTTCATGGATGCCGTAAGCGCGGTGGAGCGGACCTTCGATTTCATCGTGATCGATACGCCAGGCACTGACAGCTATTTGATGCGCCTTGCGCATTCCATGGCCGACACGCTGGTGACCCCAATCAACGACAGCTTCCTGGATTTCGATGTGCTGGGCACGGTCGATCCGCAGACCTACGCCGTTACCGGCGAAAGCCACTATGCCGAGATGGTGCGCGACACCCGCCGCAAGCGGCGCCAGCTCGATGGCGCCACCACCGACTGGATCGTGGTGCGCAACCGCCTGTCGATGATCGGCTCCCGCAACAAGCAGCTCGTCGCTGACGGGCTCAAGGAACTCTCGTTCCGGCTTGGTTTCCGCTCGATCGACGGGTTTGCCGAGCGGGTGGTTTACCGCGAGTTTTTTCCGCGCGGGCTCACTGCGCTCGACGACATCGATGAAGCGACCCTCGGCACCCGGCCCAACCTCGGCCATGTCACGGCGCGGGAAGAGGTGACAAGCCTGTTGCGCCAGCTCAAGCTGCCGCTCGACGAACGCGGCCGCCGGCGGGCCGCGAGCCGGGCCGAATGGTTCAGCCAGGTTGACAAGCCGCTGGAAGTCCATGACATCCTGGGCGCGTAAGCGCCACAAGCCGCACCTTCTGGCTGATCGGTATCGGGTCGCCGCGTCCAAGCGGCCGATGGAGCTTGTCGACCATGCCGGCTGGACGTCTTTACCCCGATTTTGCTGAACATTTGAACCTGGTCTTGGTTCGCTGCGGCTCAGGGTAGCGGCATACGGCCATTGCCGGCCTTTTTCCGCGACTGTGCAAGCAATGCGTGCGGCGCACAACGAACAGGCGGTCAATACACAACTTTTGGTCTTCCTGTCACGTGGGCGTGACGTATATTAGGGAATACGGGACCAGCGACTGCAAACGGCTTTGCGAGGGTCAAGATGAAGCGTGGAATTGCGATTCTGCTTTCGGTCGGCGCGCTTGTTACGCTCGCTTACGTCACGGCGAGCAAATGGGCGATCCGCCACGAGATGATCACGTTCTACGACGCGGATCGTAACAACCGCCCGGTGGCCGTGTACATTGCCGTTCGCCGCGACAAGGAGATGCAGGCCAATGCGGGCATGCTGACGCTGCCGGTCGCCGTTCTCAGCCACGGCAATACCGTCAAGAACACCGAATATTCCTTCCTGGCAAACGTCTTTGCCGCGCGCGGTTATCTGGTGATGAGCATCCAGCACGACCTGCCGACCGATGCGCCGATGGTGACCAAGGTCGGCCAGCTCTATGTCGGACGTCTGACGCAGATCGAGCGCGGCGTTGCGAATATCAAGTTCGCGGTGGCGCAGATGCAGAAGGTGCAGCCCAACGCCGACTACGACCATCTCACGCTAGTCGGGCACTCCATGGGCGGCGACATCACGATGTATTTCGCCAAGCAATATCCGGATCGCATCCGCACCGTCGTGACCCTCGACAATTTGCGCGTGCCGTTTGTCACGTCGGGCAAGTTCAAGATCCTTTCCTTCCGTTCGCATGACCCGGTGTTCAAGACTGATCCCGGCGTTGTTCCAAGTTCCGCGGAGTGTGCGAAGGACGGCATCACCGTCGTGCGCACCAACTTCCAGCACAATGACATGCGCGACACCGGATCGGAGGTGGCCAAGGCCTCGATCGAGGGCATGCTGGACAAGTTCCTCGCCGAGACGGACGACTCGAGCGACATTAAGCCGGTCGAAACCCGCGCGCAGATCCAACTGGACCCGGGACCGGTCCCACCCTATGTACCGACTGGCAAGGAAACCAAGCCGCCGAAGGCGGTGACGCAATAGCGCCACCGGTCCGGCATTGGAAGGCTTGCACTGAAGCGCGACGATGATCATCGCGCTTTGGTTTTTGTTCGCACATGATCCCGCGGGTCAAGCCCCCCGTCATCCAAGTGCGGGGAGGCTCTTTCCGGTCATGCGTTAGCCAGGCGAGCTTGGGATGTCGGGTGAACCTACCAAATCAGGCCATAGCGACGCTGCCTCGGCGAAGGGCGCCGGCAAGTCGCTGCCGGACACAAAGACCTCAACTTCGGACGATATCGCCGCCTTCGTTGCCAAGGCACGGACGATATCGCCCCATGCGGCAGGGGCGCGGGGCAGGTTGGTGTTTGCACTCGACGCCACCATGAGCCGGCAGCCGACCTGGGACATGGCCTGCGCGCTGCAGGCCGACATGTTTCGCGAGGCTGCATCGCTCGGCAGCCTCGATATTCGTCTCGTCTACTACCGCGGCCTTAACGAATGCCGCGCCTCAGGCTGGATCTCCGACAGCGACCGTCTTGCCAAGCTGATGGCCAAGATCGACTGCCGCGGCGGCAACACCCAGATCGGCAGGGTTCTCTCGGAAGCGCGGCGCGAGGCAGTGGCCTCCGGCGTGCGAGCCGTCGTGTTTGTCGGCGACGCGATGGAGGAGAATGTCGATGCGCTCTGCGCCAAAGCCGGCGAGCTCGGTCTCCTGAAAGTGCCGGTCTTCATGTTCCAGGAAGGTCACGACCAGGCTGCCGAGCAGGCGTTCCGCGAGATCGCGCGCCTGACCGGCGGGGCGTGGTGCAAATTCGATCCGGGCGCGGCCGCGCAGCTTCGCGAGCTGTTGCGGGCGGCGGCTGCCTATGCTGCCGGCGGGCGCGAGGCGCTGAAGCGGCTGTCGGCAGCCGAGAGCGGGGCCGCCAAATTGCTCAGCCAGATGAAGTGATGCCTGCTTTTTGAGAGAAGCCGGCCTATATTGCCGATATGCCGACCCTGATCGCGGGCGCCGTCGCCGTCTTTATTCTGTATCTGCTGCTGCAGATGTTTCGCGCTGCCAATCCGGTCGTGCTGGCGCGGGCATTGAAGGTCGTCGGCGGCGTGGTGGCGCTCGCCACCGCCGCCTTTGTGGGCCTGAGGGGCGAACTGGCGGTTGCCATCCCGCTCGGGATTTTCGGCGCCGGACTGCTTGGCTGGGCGCCGGCCGGCTCAATCGCGTTCGGTAATTTCGGCGGGCTTTTTTCCGGCCTGAACACGCAGCGCTCGGCCGGACAGACCTCGCAGGTCCGTTCACAATACCTGGAGATGATACTCGATCACGACAGCGGCGCGCTGAGGGGTCGCATTGTGGCCGGACCGCATGCCGGGCATTCGCTCGATGAGTTCGATCTGCCGCAGCTTGCGGCGATGATCCAGAACTTCGACGCCGAGAGCGTCGCCTTACTTGAAGGCTATCTGGACCGCCGGTTTCCCGCCTGGCGTGAGAACGCGCAACGAAATACGGCAGGGGGGCAGCGCCGCGCGGCGCCGAGCGGCAAAATGACGGACGAGGAGGCCTATCAGATCCTTGGCTTGCAGCCGGGGGCGAGCCGCGACGACATCGGGCGAGCGCACCGAACTCTCATGAAGAAATTGCATCCCGACCAGGGGGGGACGACGTACCTCGCTGCCCGAGTAAACGAGGCCAAGGATACTTTGCTTCGCACGCATAAGGACTGACTCCGGCAACGCCGACGAACGCCACTGACCGAAAGCCGCTTCCGCTTCCATCTCCGCAAAACGCCCGCCGTCGTCGCCCGCCGTTAGCCGGCGTGGTCGATCCTTCGCTTATGAAAAGCTTTAACCGTAAATTCTTGACGAGAGGTTTGCGCCATTGAGGCGGCAACGGCGGCCGCCGGCCGGCAAAGCAAAAAGCCCGCGCCTTGGAGGCGCGGGCTCTCGGCTTTTCTCTATGAGTTCAGTTAGTCTAGTTGCGAATCGTGATGCAGGAGATGTCAGAGCGGCGTAGCGTCCGGCAGACCGCTTCGGCCTGGCCGCGCTCGAGGCCGGCGAAACGGGCACGGTAGAACTTGCGATTATCCTTGGCGATCACCGGCTCGGTGAACGGATCGGCCTTGGTGAGCAGACCGTGGGCGCTTGAGCGGGCGGCTTCAATCCGCTTCTGGGCTTCGTCTTCGCTCTCCAGCGCGCCGACCTGGACGATCCAGCCGGTGTGAACCGCAGCGGGCTTGATCGGGCTCGCCTGCTGCGTGGCGGGCGTGATGGCCGCCACCTGTTGCGGCGCCGGGGCGGCGTTGGTCACGACCTGCGGAGCGGGAGCGGCAGGCAGACTCGACGCCGGCAGCACGCCGAGCACGCCATTGCCGGTACCATAGCCGGACGGCTGCGGCGGCAGTGCGGTTCGCATCGCAGGCGGCGCATAGTCGGTCCTGGCCGGTTCGACCTTGGCTTCGGCCGCCCTCGCGACGATCGCATTCGAGGTTTCAGGCACGCCCGGAGCCGCTTGGGGGATGGCGTTGGTCACGGAGGGCACAGGCACAGGTTGCACGGGGCTTGTCGAAGCAAGCTTCATGGTGCCGGCCTTGACCTGCACCGTCTTCACGCGCACCGGCTTCATCGGCTCGGATGAGCCGGGGACCAGGGCAAGCGGCTGGGTCTGGATCACGCCGGAGGTCATCGGCGCTGGCTCGATGTGAGCAGTGCGGGCGGGCGGAACGGCCGCGGTCGCCTGCGCCATCGCTGCCGTTAGCTTCGCGACCGGCGTGCGCATGGCCGGCGGCGCCATCGGGTCCTGGACCTGAGCCCGCGGAGCCGCAAGTGCGGGTTGTGGTGCGACCTGCGCCTGGATCAACCGCGGTGGGGTCGCATTGGGATCGGCATCGGCGACCTCCACCGAACTGTTCGAACCGTTGTGCTCGGTGATAGCGGCAACCGTGCGCGTGGTAGCGCCCCTGGGAAGGTCTTCGGCGAGCAGGTTGCGCATGATGGCGTCGCGCGAACCGCTGCTGCGGCCGCCCATGACGACGCCGACCAGGAAGCGGTTGCCGCGGTGGATCGAGGTGATGAGATTGAAGCCGGAGGCGCGGATGTAGCCGGTCTTGATGCCGTCCACGCCCTCGACGCTGCCGAGCAGGTGATTATGCCCGGTAATCGTGTGGCCGCGGAAGTTGAAGGCCGTCGTCGAGAAATAGTGATAGTACTGCGGGAAGCGGTCCTGGATGGCGCGGCCAAGCGTCGACTGATCGCGAGCGGTGGTGACCTGCTCGTCGTTGGGCAAGCCCGACGCGTTACGATAGATCGTGCGGCTCATGCCGAGCGCATGCGCCTTGCGCGTCATCATCTTGGCGAATTCGTCCTCGCTGCCGCCGATGTATTCACCGATCACCACCGCGGCGTCGTTGGCAGACCGTGTGACGATTCCCTTGATTGCATCTTCGACCCGCAGCGTTTGACCGGGGCGCAGGCCGAGCTTGGTCGGATCCTGATCGGAGGCGTGTTCCGATACCGGCATCTCGGTATCGAGCTTGATCTTGCCGGACTCCAGCCGCTCGAACAGCAGATAGAGTGTCATAACCTTGGTGAGCGAAGCCGGATGACGAAGCCCGTCGGGGCTGTTGGCGGTCAGGACCGCGCCGGAATTGCCGTCGACGATGATGGAGGAGAACTTCGGGCTGTAGCTATCGTCATCGTCGCTGGAGTGATGGGAGTAGTGCCGATGGCGGTAGTAGCGATGAGCGTCGGCGCTGTTGGTGGTCGCGATGGCCGCCGTGGCTAATGTGACCAGCCCAAAAACGCCAGCTCGCACCAGGCGCGAGGAAGCCGATTTGTTGGAGAGCATGAAATCCCCGTCCCAGTTTCTGACTTGATCACTGGCTCGTGAGGCAAAATTGTGCCCTTAAGCCCCATGATCTTTCCCTGCTTGAGCCCCAAGGGGCTCCCGGCGCTTTGCCTGGGTCCCATCGGGTTCACGCTGCCGTTCTAGCTAAGGTGTTGTTCGCAAACCGTTTTTGACTGTCTGCGGGAAGCTGAACACGTCCGGGAATCAGGTTAGGTGGCGAGAGTTGCCAAAGCATTAATGAACCGTTGCGTAAATCCTCGGGATTACGGGGATTTCTTTGCGGGCTTTGTGCGACGCACAAGATTCTTGACTTTTATTGTGCGATGCACTATGGGAAGCTTCCAGCCAGGGAGACCGGTCCTCCCGGCTGCACGACAGTCTGGGAAGGGATTCCATTGATGTTCAAGCTCGAAGACATTCAGAACTACGGCAAAGAACAGTACGAAGCGGCGATCGCGCATACGACTTCGCTGCAGAACGGCCTCTCGGCGATCGTCAACGCCTATGGTGACTACGCCAAGAAGTCCTACGAGGATACCAAGTTGCTTGCGGAGAAGCTCTCCGGCGTGAAGTCGCTCGACAAGGTGCTCGAGGCTCAGGGCGAATATGCCAAGACCGCGTATGAAACCTTCGTTGCCGACTCACAGAAGATCGCTGGCCTCTACGGCAATCTCGCCAAGCAGGCGTTCAAGCCGCTGGAAGGTGTCGCGGCGAAGTTCGCGCCGGCGACGACCCACTAAGCGCCAACGCAATCTTCAATGCAAAAGCCCGGTTGTTTCAACCGGGCTTTTTTTGCGCGTGTGCGGGGCTCGCGCAATGCGCAGGCTTCGCACGGCGAAGCCGCAGTGGTCGCGGTGATGTCGGCGCGGCGTCAACATTCGCGCTTCGCCACGAGAGTTGCCTCAGAAAAGTCGCCAAACGGACCGACGCATTCTCTTTTGTCAAATGGTCCGGAATTCGTTAATCTGAAGGGATCGCAGGTCGGGAATCGAGCCTGCCTCGCGCGCGTGGCTTTGGCGGCCGTGCGCTTGCGAAAGGCAGTTGACTGACCCATATTTTCTACGCCATCGACCCGCATGGGTCGGGCAGGCTGGGAATGCGCGACCTGGAATGAAGAATGGGAAGCTGCGGGTAGCTCCAGCGGAAATGGATCCGCTGGCCGCCGTTCGGGTTTTCCCATGGGATATCGAACGTCTGTGCCAATTGCCCGTGCCATGTCGCAAATGACTTCCAGCTCTGATCTGCATGTCGCTTCCGCGACACTTCTGTCGCGCCCCCGAATGGGGAATGATGAAAACCGCTCCACCGGTCCCGGCGCACCGAGCACCTCGGTCATCACCAGGGTCAAGCCCAAGACCAAGCGGCCGAACCTCTACCGCGTGCTGATTCTTAACGACGACTACACGCCGATGGAATTCGTCGTCCACGTGCTCGAGAAGTTCTTTCAGAAGGACGTGGAGGCGGCGACCAAGATCATGCTGCACGTGCATCATCACGGCATCGGGGAGTGCGGCGTGTTCACCTACGAGATCGCCGAAACCAAGGTGACGCAGGTGATGGATTTCGCGCGCAAGCATCAGCACCCCTTGCAGTGCGTGATGGAAAAGAAATAACAGCGCGCCGGGAAAATACGGGCTTGTGCCAACTCCCGCCCGAATGGGAACGGGTTTTGCATCGAAAATGCGGTCCATGCGTTTATCCAGGAGTCGAGGAACCTGTTGCCGTGCCTGGGCATAACTATATGTGACAAAGGTTGTTGTTGCCTGTGACGGCAACGGCGATCATGATGGCAGGGGGCCAAGAGGACACGAATGCCGACTTTTTCCCAGAGTCTTGAACAATCCCTACATCGTGCGCTGGCGATTGCAAACGAACGTCATCACCAATATGCGACGCTCGAACATCTGTTGCTGTCGCTGATCGACGACTCCGATGCAGCGGCGGTGATGCGGGCCTGCAGCGTCGACCTCGACAAGCTGCGCACGAGTCTGGTCAACTATCTCGAGACCGAATTTGAGAATCTTGTCACGGACGGGGCGGACGACGCCAAGCCGACCGCAGGCTTCCAGCGCGTGATCCAGCGCGCGGTGATCCACGTGCAATCGTCCGGTCGCGAGGAAGTGACCGGCGCCAACGTCCTGATCGCGATCTTTGCCGAACGCGAGAGTCACGCCGCCTATTTCCTGCAGGAGCAGGACATGACGCGGTACGACGCGGTCAATTACATCAGCCACGGCATCGCCAAACGTCCCGGCGTCTCCGAGGCGCGTCCGGTCCGCGGCGTCGACGAGGAAACCGAGACCAAGGGCAACGAGGACTCGAAGAAGAAGGGCGAGGCGCTCGAGACCTATTGCGTCAACCTCAACAAGAAGGCGCGCGACGGCAAGATCGATCCCGTCATCGGCCGTAATTCCGAGATCAACCGCGCGATCCAGGTGCTGTGTCGCCGGCAAAAGAACAATCCGCTGTTCGTCGGCGACGCCGGCGTCGGCAAGACCGCGATCGCCGAAGGCCTCGCCAAGCGCATCGTCGACAGCGAGGTGCCGGAAGTGCTCGCAGCCGCCACCGTGTTCTCGCTCGACATGGGCACGCTGCTCGCGGGCACGCGCTATCGCGGCGATTTCGAGGAGCGGTTGAAGCAGGTCCTCAAAGAGCTGGAGGCGCATCCGAGCGCCATCCTGTTCATCGACGAGATCCACACCGTCATCGGCGCGGGCGCCACTTCCGGCGGAGCGATGGACGCCTCCAACCTGCTCAAGCCAGCGCTCGCCGCAGGCAACATCCGCTGCATGGGCTCGACCACCTACAAGGAATACCGCCAGCATTTCGAGAAGGACCGCGCGCTGGTGCGCAGGTTCCAGAAGATCGACATCAACGAGCCCACGGTCGAGGACGCGATCGCGATCCTCAAGGGACTCAAGCCGTATTTCGAGGACTATCACCGCCTGAAATACACCAATGAGGCGATCGAGGCGGCGGTGCAGCTCTCCTCGCGCTACATCCATGACCGCAAGCTGCCGGACAAGGCGATCGACGTGATCGACGAATCCGGCGCGGCGCAGATGCTGGTCTCCGAGAACAAGCGCAAGAAGACCATCGGTATCAAGGAGATCGAAACCACGATCGCTACCATGGCGCGGATTCCGCCCAAGAGCGTGTCGAAGGACGACGCCGAGGTTCTGAAGCATCTTGAGCAGACGTTGAAGCGCGTGGTGTTCGGCCAGGACAAGGCGATCGAGTCGCTGTCGGCTTCGATCAAGCTGGCGCGGGCGGGCCTGCGCGAGCCGGAGAAGCCGATCGGCTGCTACCTGTTCTCGGGGCCCACGGGCGTCGGCAAGACCGAAGTCGCAAAACAGCTCGCGGCGTCCCTGGGCGTCGAGCTGCTCCGCTTCGACATGTCCGAATATATGGAGCGGCACACGGTGTCCCGCCTGATCGGCGCGCCTCCCGGCTATGTCGGCTTCGACCAGGGCGGGCTCCTCACCGACGGCGTCGACCAGCATCCGCATTGCGTCGTGCTGCTGGACGAAATCGAGAAGGCGCACCCCGATCTCTACAACGTGCTGTTGCAGATCATGGATCATGGCCGGCTCACCGACCACAACGGCAAGCAGGTCAACTTCCGCAATGTCATCCTGATCATGACGACGAACGCGGGCGCCGCCGATCTCGCGCGCCAGGCGTTTGGCTTCACCCGCAGCAAGCGGGAAGGCGACGACCACGAGGCGATCAACCGGCAGTTCGCACCGGAGTTCCGCAACCGCCTCGACGCCATCATCTCGTTCGCGCATCTCAATGCCGACGTCATCGGCATGGTGGTCGAGAAGTTCGTGCTGCAGCTCGAGGCCCAACTCGCCGACCGCGACGTCACGATCGAGCTGTCGGAGCCGGCGAAGGCCTGGCTGATCCAGCACGGCTATGACGAGCAGATGGGCGCACGTCCGATGGCGCGCGTGATCCAGGAGCACATCAAGAAGCCGCTCGCCGATGAGGTGCTGTTCGGCAAGCTCAAGGGCGGCGGCCATGTCCGCGTCGTGCTGGTCAAGGACGAGGCGACGGCGCAAGACAAGATCGGCTTCGAGTTCGTCGAAGGGCCGGTCACGCCGAAGCCGGAGAAGCTGCCGGTGGCCCGCAAGCGCAAGCCGCCGAAGCCGGGCGGCCCCAACGGGGGCGGCGGCTCCAAGGGCCCGGCCTCGAAGGGACCGCTGGTCAAGGTCTGATCGGCAGAATCGAAAAGAAAAAAAAGGCCGGCGGGTTCGCCGGCCTTTTTCCTTGTGTGCCTTCACTCGCCTTTGAGGCGCTGCCCCTCCTGCACCTGGACGCGCTCGGCGCCGCGGCGGCCGGTCTCCGACAAGCGGAGCATGCTGAGGACGGCGCCGGTCAGGGCGAAGCCGACGCCGGTCAGGAGCGAGAGCTGCGTGCCATCGGTGGGAAAGCGCGCGAGCAGCAGGGCCACCAGTGCCGCGCCCGTGGTCTGGCCCAAGAGCCGCGCCGTTCCCAGCATGCCGCTGGCGCCGCCGGAGCGCTCGCGCGGGGCGGCGGCAATCATGGTGCGGTTGTTCGGTGTCTGGAACAGGCCGAAGCCCAGCCCCGTCAGCGCCATGCGCCATGCCACGTCGAAATGCGTCGGGTTTGCAGGCAGCATCGCGAGGCTTCCGAGGCCGGCAGCGAACAGCAGCAATCCGATGCCGCCAAGAAGGCCCGCGGGATAGCGCTCGACCAGGCGTCCGGCGACTGGGGCAGCGAACGCGACCGTGATCGGCCAGGGCGTGATCAGGAGGCCCATCTCGACCGCCGAATAGCCGAAGCGGCTTTGCAGGTAGAAGGGGATCGAGACCGAGGCCAGCATCTGCGCGCAGAAGGAGGCGATCGAGGTTGCGATCGACAGCGCGAAGATCGGAATGCGCAGGAGATCGACGGGCAGCAGCGGCGAGGCCATGTGGGTCTGCCGGTAGACCAGCAGCACACCCGCGGCGATCGAGACGGCGAACTCCGCCACGCTCGCCACCAGCGCCTCGCCATGGCCGAAACTGTCGATCGCAGCGATGCCAAATCCGAACGCGATCGCGCTCAAGGCTCCGCTCTGCCAGTCGAACGGATGGCTCGCGCGCCTCGCATAAGGCAGCGTGCGCAAACCAAGCGTCAGCGCGGCGATCCCGATCGGCAGGTTGACGGCGAACAGATAGGGCCAGCTCGCCACCGCCAGGATGCCGGCGGCGACCGTCGGCCCCACGGCCGCGGAAACCGCCACCACCATCGCGTTATATCCGATGCCACGGCCAAGCTGTGCGCGTGGATAGATGAAGCGCACCAGCGCGGAGTTGACGCTCATGATTCCGGCCGCGCCAAACCCTTGCACGATGCGCGCGACCGTTAGCGTGAGCAGGGAGTGCGACAGCGTGCAGAACAGCGAGGCGAGGGTGAAGAGCGCCAGGCCCGAGAGATAGACGCGGCGATAGCCGATGATCTCGCCGAGTGAAGCGAGCGGCAACAGCGAGATGGTGATCGCGAGCTGATAGCCGTTGACGATCCAGATCGAGAAGGCGGGGCTCGCCTTCAGCTCGCGGGCAATCGTCGGCAGCGCGATATTGGCGATGGCGCCGTCCATGACGGCGAGCACCAGGCCGAGCGCGATCGTGAGGATCGCCCAATAGCGCTGCGGCACCGGCAGGCCGTCGGCGGGTTCGGCTGGTAGGGAAGACATGAGTACGCGCGTCCTGAAGCACCGGCTGCTGGAAGATTAGCCGGTCTTGCGCCAACTTGGCAGCGCGTCAGGCGTTCCGTCAAACAGGGTCGTGGCTAACGCATGATCCGGAAAAGTGTGAAGCGGTTTTTCCTCGCGACAACCGCAAAGCGTTTGCGCGGAGATCATGCGCAAACAAGGAGCTAAAGCGCGATGATTCGCGCTTCAGCCGTCGCCGAGCAGCTCGTTGATGCGGCGTTGAAGCTGGCGCTTTTTTTTCTCGCTGCGGCGTAGCCGCGCGTCGAGATCATTGTCCGGCGCATCAGTGACCATGGCGCGGAAGGCGAGCCCGACGCGATTGGCTTGCCGCCAGATCATTTGCGCGAGGAAAGAACGTCCCTTGCGGGGGATGGTGAGCTGCATCTTCTCAGGGATCCGGGCGGGAGCGGCGAGCTCGATGCACGCGCCGGTCTCGCTGAAATTGCGCACCACGCAATCCATGGTCGAGCCGTGCTCGTTGAATTCGGCAACCCCGCCGAAAAGCACCTTTTCCCGCACGCGCTCGCGCCGATCCTGCATCTCTTCCTCCGCCAAATCACAGCGGACTCTACGCGGACTGGCGGGGATGAGAAGGGCGCCGGCAGGCCGACATCGCGTTAACGTAAATTAATCAGTATGTGCATTGGGCAAAAGGCGGGCCCATTTTGCCCGGCTCCGGCCGGCCTTCGCGTTTCGCCCGACTTAGTGGGAGAGCTTGCTGTGCCGCCAATCCCGCGGCGATTGGCCGTACTGCTCGCGAAACACGCGTCCGAAATGCGACAGATCGTTAAAACCCCACGCGAATGCGATCTCGCTGACATGGCGGTGCGCCAGCATCGGCGAGGACAGATCGCGTTGGCAGTGACCCAAGCGCTCGCTCAGCACGTAGCGCTGGAACGAGGTCTTCTCATCCGAGAGCAGGTCGTTGACGTAGCGCGCCGAGATGCCGAGCGCGGTCGCTGTGGCGGCGAGCGACAGCTCGGGATCGGCGAGATGGGCGCGAATATGCGCTTTCAGCCGATAGAGCATGGCCGAGCGATGGGTGGAGGAGGGCAGCGGCTGGCCGTCCAGGCGTTCGCTCAAGGCCATCGCGACGAGGTCGACGGCCTGCTCCGACAGGCGGACGGCGTGTTCGCCCTCAATCTGCTCGGCGCTCTGGCAAAGCTGGTAGACGAAATCATGTGCAATCTTTTGCAACGGCCGGTCGGAGCCGAAGGCGATTGCGGTCAGGGGCTCCGTTCCTGCGAGCCGGCGCAGCAGCATGTCGCGCGGCACCTGCAGGATCGTCTGCGCAAAGGCGTCGTGGAAATGCAATTCATAGGGGCGCGTGGTGTCGTAAATCGCGAACTCGCCCGGATGGATCAGCGTCTCGCGGCCATCCTGCACGACGGCGCCGACGCCATGCTTGCCGAGCGCGATCAGGACGAATTCCTCATGCGCGCGGGCGATCCGCGACGGCGTGCGGAAGACGTGCTGGCGCTGTGAAGAGACTTCCGAGCAAGTCGTCCGGCCAAGCCCGGCGCGCGTCACCGATCCCCTGAAGGCGCTGCCGAGATCCGACTTGCAGTCGAGCTGCACGTAGACGTCGCAGACGATGTCCTGCCAAAGCGTCAGCCGCCGGCTTCCCGGCACGCCGTCTGTCGTGAACTGGATCGGCATGTGTCCGCTCCTCACAGCGATACCGCAGGCCATCGAACCGAGATGACGGGAAGCAACACCTGTATCGCGCCGCTGTGGGCCGTCTCCGCGGCAGTCGAATTTTTGTTCCTTGGCAGTCGAGCGCGGGCGTTCGTATCCCGGCAAAACAGACTGCAACGGACACCGGCGCCAATCAACAGGAAACGTCCTGCCAGGTGCCGGGTCGGAGCAATGGAGGCTGCCATGGGACTGGAACATCCGAAATATCGTGTTGCCGTGGTGCAGGCCGCGCCGGCCTGGCTTGATCTCGACGCCTCGATCAAGAAGACGATTGCCTTGATCGAGGAGGCCGCCGCCAAGGGCGCCAAGCTGATTGCATTCCCGGAGGCGTTCATCCCCGGCTATCCCTGGTACATCTGGCTCGATTCGCCGGCATGGGCGATCGGCCGCGGCTTTGTGCAGCGCTATTTCGACAATTCGCTCGCCTATGACAGCCCGCAGGCGGAAAGGCTGCGCGATGCGGTGCGGAAGGCGAAGCTCACGGCGGTCATCGGCCTGTCCGAGCGCGACGGTGGAAGCCTCTACCTTGCACAATGGCTGATCGGTCCGGACGGCGAGACTATCGCCAGGCGCCGCAAGCTGCGGCCGACCCATGCGGAACGCACCGTCTATGGCGAGGGCGACGGCAGCGACCTTGCGGTGCATGACCGGCCGGACATCGGCCGGCTCGGCGCGCTCTGCTGCTGGGAGCATCTGCAGCCGCTGTCCAAATATGCCATGTATGCCCAGAACGAGCAGGTCCATGTCGCCGCATGGCCGAGCTTCTCGCTCTATGACCCGTTTGCGCCCGCGCTTGGCGCGGAAGTGAACAACGCCGCCTCCCGTGTCTATGCGGTGGAAGGCTCCTGCTTCGTGTTGGCGCCGTGCGCGACCGTCTCGCAGGCCATGATCGATGAGCTCTGCGATCGTCCCGACAAGCATGCGCTGCTGCATGCCGGCGGCGGGCACGCCGCCATCTATGGACCGGACGGCAGCGCAATTGCCGAGAAGCTGCCGCAGGACGCGGAAGGCCTGCTGATCGCGGAGATCGACCTCGGTGCGATCGGCATTGCCAAGAACGCGGCCGATCCGGCCGGGCACTACTCACGGCCGGATGTGACGCGGCTGCTTCTCAACAAGAAGCCGATGAGGCGGGTCGAACCGCTTGCGCTCCCCGTCGACAGCGTCGGCCCTGCCGAGGAGGAGCTGGAAGTCGTGGCCTTGAGGCCGGGCCAGGCTGCGTGAGGGAGGGGCGCCATGGAATCCGCTATTCCTTCGCATCTGACAACCGCGCGCTCCCGCCACCGGCGGGTCGGCGACGACTATCACCCGCCGTACCCCTCCTTCGTGGCCCGCCATAAGCCAGCAGTCACCAACGTCGTGATGGCCTATTTCGGCGTGCAATATCGCGGCGATGCGCCTCCACCCGCGGCGCGCGCGCTCGCTGAGATCGCCGCGCGCTTTGGTGGGCCTGACGGTCCCTCGCATTGGGATCGCGCCCACTATATCGATCAGGCCGGCTTCTCCAATGTCGTGTCGGTCGCCTATTGGGACGATGTCGCGCGTTTCGATAAATGGTTTGCGCCGGCGCGCGAAGCCTGGACGGGCGGAGGCGGCGACGGTATCGGCCGCTTCATCGAAGTGCTGAGACCAAGCGTCTCCCGTTATGAAACGCTGTTCTCCTCGCTCGGCCGTCCCGAAGGCGTTGCGGTTATCGCCGAGGGCATGAGCGGCGAGGTGCAGGAGCACGCCTATTGGGGCGGCATGCGCGATCGGATTCCGCTGTCACAGACCAGCGAGATGGCGCCCCGCGGAAAACCCTCGCTGGTCCGCGACGGCGCGCGCCTTCGTGTGATCGCAAACGACAATCTCTGCCTGATCCGCTCCGGCCAGGATTGGAGCGACACCGAGGCGTCCGAGCGCAAGATGTATCTTGAGGACGTCGAGCCGGTGCTGAGAGAGGGCATGGATTTCCTGCGCGACGAGGGTGCGGCAATCGGCTGCTACGCCAACCGCTATATGCGCGTGCTCGGCGCGGACGGCGTGCCCACCGAGAAATCCTACGGGCAGAGCTGGTGGCGCAGCCTCTCTGCGCTCGAGCGCTGGGCGGAGTCGCATCCCACCCATGTCAGGATTTTCGGTGCGGCGATGAAATATCTGTCGACGCTCGGTCCCTCGGCGAAGCTTCGGCTCTACCACGAAGTGACGGTTGCGGCGGCGGATGAGCAGTTCTTCGAGTACCAGAGTTGTCATCCCCGCACGGGAATGCTCGCCGCCATCGAAACCGTGACCGCCTAGCGGAGGAACGAACCGAACGCGCCTTGGTTTTGTAGTTCCGGTGCTCCCTATGCCTGCCATCATCTTTGACCAGGCAGGATGGTAAATAGGAGGCATGGATCAGCGAGCATCGAGGCGCGATGCGGCTAGCGTGTAACCTCTTCAGGATCTTTGGCATCGTCGCGGTGCTATCGTTACCGACGCCTTCGACCGCCGAGGATGCTGCGCCGGCCGCGCCGCGCTATGTCATCCCGAGCGTCGAAGAGCTCGCGATCCCGCCGCCGGCGATGCAAAGCCCCGCCGACAGCAGCACGGGGCAGGCGATCTGCCTGATGATCGAATCGGCGGCACGGGCCAATGGTCTGCCGCTGGAGTTTTTCGCCCGCGTGATCTGGCAGGAGAGCCGCTTCCAGTCAGATGCCGTCGGGCCGATGACGCGTTATGGCAGCCGCGCGCAAGGGATTGCGCAATTCATGCCGGGGACCGCGATGGAGCGCGGGCTGCTCGATCCGTTCAACCCGGTGCAGGCACTGCCGAAGTCGGCTGAATTTCTCGCCCAGCTCCGCGATCAGTTCGGCAACCTCGGACTTGCGGCCGCGGCCTATAATGCCGGGCCGCACCGGGTGCAGGATTGGCTCGCGGGCAGCGGCGGCATGCCGGCGGAAACCCGCAACTATGTCTTTGTCATCACCGGCTCGCCGATCGAGGACTGGGCCAAGGCCGGCAAGGGCGGCAAGATGCCGGAGAGCGCGCCGCCCACCACCTGTCATGATCTGATGGCGCTGTTGAAGCGTGCGCCCAATCCGTTCGTGACCGAGCTTGAAGAGCACGTGAAGCTCGCCGCCGCCAGGACCTGGGGCGTGCAGCTTGCCGCGGGCTTCGACCGCAACAGGGCGCTCGCGATGTATGCGCGCGCGATCAAGAATTTGAGCGCGGTGATCGGCGATCGCGATCCAAGCATCTTAAGCTCGGTCCAGCGCAGCCGTGGCGCACACGTGTTCTATCAGGTGCGGATCGGGGCCGACACGCGTCCTGAAGCGGACGAGCTCTGCAACCGTATCCGAAAAGCCGGCGGGGCGTGCTTCGTGCTGCGGAATATGTTTGTGCGGGGGTAGATGAGCGCCGGACGCAGTCGCCCGTTTCTGCGGTTTGCGCTAGGCTGAGCCCAACAAAAACCTGCCCTGGGGGGAAGCGTCATGCGGAAGAATTGGGCTCTGATCTGGCTTGCACTTGCGGCGATCCTGGCGGCTGCGCCTGCAGCGCGCGCGGCCGACTATCCGAGCCGGCCGATCCGGCTCATCGTGCCCTATGTCGCGGGCGGGCCGACCGACGTACTCGGCCGCTACTTCGCCGATTATCTGTCGCGCGACTTGAAGCAGACCGTGGTCGTCGAGAACAAGGCCGGGGCGCAGGGGGCGATCGGTGCCGAGGCCGTGGCCCACGCCGAGCCTGACGGTTACACCCTGCTTTTCACGGCGTCGTCGGTCATCGAACTCAATCCGATGCTGTACAAGAAGCTTGCCTACGATCCCGACCGCGAGCTTCGAGTGCTTGCGGTCGTCACCAATCTACCATCGATCATGGTCGTACATCCTACGGTTCCCGCGAAGACGGTGGCGGAATTCGTCGCCTATGCGAAGCAGAATCCCGGCAAGCTCAATTTCGGCTCAGCCGGCACCGGCGGTGTCGGGCATCTTTCGGGCGAGATGTTCAAGCAGATGGCCGGCATCGAGATGACCCACGTGCCCTACAAGGGCGCGGGCCCGGCGCTAGCCGATCTCATCGCCGGTCACATCCAGGTGACCTTCGAAACGCTCGGCACCGCACTGCCGCCGATCAAGGCAGGCCTGGTGAGGCCGCTCGGGGTCACCTCGGCGGAACGCGTTCCCGATCTGCCTGATCTGCCGACGATTGCCGAAAGCGGTTATCCCGACTATCGCGCTACGGTATGGTATGGGGCCGTGGCGCCTGCCGGAGTGCCGGCACAGGTTGTGCAAAGGATCCGCGCCAGCATCGACCGTGCGCTCGGCGACGAGGCGTTTCGCGAAAAGCTGACCAAGGTCGGTTTCCCGCCGCTGAAGCCGCTGAGCGAGGATGAGACCAAAGCATTCGTCGATGCCGATCGGGCGCGCTGGTCGGGTATCGTCAAGACGCTGAACATATCGTTGGACTGAAGATGGTACGAGAGAATGAAATCCGCGAAGGCGAGCTTGCCGTCGACGCGCCGCCGCCGAACGACGCAGGCCTCGTCTTCATCGGCCGCATCCGCACGCCCTGGACGTCGCGGCTTGAAACCCCGCGGCAGGGGCGTCATGACGGCCCGATCTGCCGGCTGGAAATCTTCGAGCCGTGGGTGCCCGCGATCAAGGGCGTCGATTTCTACTCGAATCTCGAGGTGATCTACTGGCTGCACCAGTCGCGCCGCGACCTCGTGCTGCAGAGCCCGAAGAACAACAGGAACACCCGCGGCACTTTCTCGCTGCGCTCGCCGGTGCGGCCGAACCCGATTGCGACCTCGATCGTGAAATTCGTCGGGATCGAAGGCAACACGGTACTGGTGCGCGGTCTCGACTGCCTCGACGGGACGCCGCTCCTCGATCTCAAGCCCGACCGCTGCGAGTTCACGCCGCTCGCCCCACCGCAGGCGGGCGATTTCGAGACCGAATAGCTTCTATCCGTCGTCATTGCGAGGAGCGAAGCGACGAAGCAATCCAGTTTGGACCCGTGGAAAGATGTGGATTGCTTCGCTTCGCTCGCAATGACGAAGTCCGAATTCGCGCCTACTTCAGCGCCGCCGCGAGCTTGGTCGCGTGGTCTTCCAGCACCTTGACGTCTTCCTTACGGCTCGCGGGCGGCAGGAGCGCCACGCCGTTATGGCGCGGCATGACGTGGACATGCAGGTGAAACACCACCTGACCGCCCGCGGTCTCGTTGAATTGCTGGATGGTCATGCCATCGGCGTTGAACACTTTCTTGGCCACGGCCGCGATCTTGTGGGTGGCGCGCGAGACATGCAGATAGTCTTCGACCTTGACGTCGAGGATGTTGCGGGCACGGGCTTTCGGGATCACGAGCGTATGGCCGGGCGAGCGCGGCATGATGTCGAGGAAGGCCAGCACATGCTCGTCCTCATAGACCTTGTGGCAGGAAAATTCGCCGCGCAGGATCTTTGCGAAGACGTTATTGGGATCGTAGGCGGTCATGGCAGGGGGCTCCCGGACTTTTCTCCACCTCACACGGCGCCCGCGCAGAGGTCAAGGCGCCTCGTCGGCGACTTTCCGGAACGGGCCGAGCTCGCTGAGCTCGCGGCCGGCTTCGGCGACATAGGCGCGCTCGCGCTTGAGATAATCGGCGATCGCGCGGCGCAGGCCGGGATCGGCGATATAATGCGCGGAGTAGGTGGTGTGCGGCAGATATCCGCGCGCGAGCTTGTGCTCGCCCTGCGCGCCGGCCTCGACGACTTGCAGCTTGTGCTGGATCGCGAAGTCGATGGCCTGGTAGTAGCAGACCTCGAAATGCAGGAACGGATGATGCTCGATCGCGCCCCAGTTGCGGCCGAACAGCGTATCTGAGCCGATGAAGTTGATCGCGCCCGCGATCCAGCGGCCGTTGCGCTTGGCCATCACCAGCAGCACGTCGCGGCTCATGTTCTCGCCGATCAGCGAGAAGAATTTTCGTGTGAGGTAAGGCCGACCCCATTTGCGCGAGCCGGTCTCCATGTAGAAGGCGAAGAACGCGTCCCAGGCATCTTCCGTGATGTCCTTGCCGGTCAGCCAGTGAATGGAGATGCCGGAGGCGACGGCCTCGCGGCGCTCGCGCTTGATCCCTTTGCGGTGGCGCGAATTGAGGGTGCCAAGGAAATCATCGAAGGTTGCAAAATCCTGGTTGTGCCAGTGAAACTGCTGGTCGGTCCGCTGCAGGAAGCCATGCTCTGCAAGCAACTTGTATTCGGCCTCGCGGGCGAATGTCACGTGCACGGATGAGGTCTTGCTGACGCCGCACAACGCCACGAGGCCGCTCGCAAGCGCCGAGCCGATCTGCTCGCGATCGGCGTCGCCGCGGATCAACAGGCGAGGGCCGGTTGCCGGCGTGAAGGGAACCGAGCATTGCAGCTTCGGATAATAGCGCCCGCCCGCCCGCTCATAGGCGTCGGCCCAGCCGCGGTCGAACACGTATTCGCCTTGCGAATGCGATTTCAGGTAACAGGGCACGATGCCCACGATCCTGTCGTCGATTTTCGCGATCAGGTGCCGCGCTCCCCAGCCCGTGCGCGCGATGGCGGAGCCCGATTGCTCGGCGGCGGAGAAAAATGCATGCGAAATAAAGGGATTGTAGTAAGCCTTTGAAGGCGCGCAGGAACTTGCCGCCGCCAGCGTGTCGAGGGCGCTAAGGCTGTTCGGATCGGGCACCGGATTGGCGCAGGCATCCCAATCCTCAACCGGAACGTCGCCGGCGGAGGGCACCGCTTCGAGGGTGATTTCGGCAGAATCCATCAAGGCTCTTTGCTGGTCCGCCCCAAACATCGTGCATTGCACACAGGACTTCAAGGGCCCGCGCATGCGCATCAGCGTCCCGGCACAAAGCCCTCAAAGATCATCTGATCCGCGTGGCGCGTGGCGCGGGCGCGCTGTTCCGGCGTGCGAACGGTCCAGCCGAGCAACGAGCAGCGGAACAGGTTGCGCGCCAGCCATGGCGCCAGCGATGGCAGCTCATTGACCCAGTAAGCCACGAAATCCGGCTGCGTCCGGAAGAAGTGGCGGAGATGCGTCATCCCGTGCCGCTGGGCGGGCGAGGCGTCCGGCCAGTCTTCCGCCGTGTAATCATGCTCGGCGACGATGCCGCGCGGCCGCGAGGGGATCAGCTCGCGCAATGCGATCACCTGGTCGGGATCGAAGGACATTCCGACCGCGTAGCCTTTGTAGGCTGACAACACCTCGGCCATCCGCTTCACGAGCTTGCGATCGCCGTCAAAATGGCTCTTCACCTCGATCACCAGCGGCACTCGGCCGGCGACGAGATTGCAGAGATCGGTCAGCGTCATCATCGGTTCGGTGGTATCCTTGAAGCGCACCGCTTTCAGCTCCGCAGCGGTCTTCGTGAGCAACGCGCCGCTGCCTTCGGTGAGGCGGCCGAGCTCGTCGTCATGATGCACCATCGCCTCGCCATCGGCGGTGAGCTGGATGTCGCATTCGATGGCGAAATTGCCTGCAATCGCGGCTTGCGCCGCTGCCGGCATGTTCTCCACGATCCCGCGCGAAATATCGTGCAGGCCGCGATGGGCGACCGGCCGCGCCGTCAGCCATTCTGGAGCGCGCATCAGCATTGCCTTTAGGCGACTTCGAACGTGCCTTCGACCTCAACGGATGCATCGGCCGGGAGCGAAGCAACGCCGACGGTGGTGCGGGCGTGGCGGCCCTTATCGCCGAATACTTCCACCATCAAATCGGATGCGCCGTTCAGGACCTTCGGCCCGTCGAGGAAATCGGGCGCCGAATTGATGAAGCCGCCGAGCCGCACCACGCGGACGACCTTGTCGAGATCGCCGAGCGCGGCCTTGACCTGCGCGAGCAGATTGATGCCGCAGCCGCGTGCGGCCAACTGGCCCTGTTCGATGCTGACGCCAGCACCGAGCTTGCCCTTGGCGATCAGCTTGCCCAGCGGGTCGAAGCAGACCTGGCCGGACACGAACAGCAGATTTCCGGTCCGGACAAAGCCGACATAATTGGCGACAGGAGCGGGGGCTGCATGCAGCCTGATGCCCAATGATGCCAGCTTCTGTTCGATCGCGCCTGCCATGTTCGGCCCCCGGTTCTGCTTGTCGGATTCTGACGAAAATTTAATGAGGTCGTCTGTTTCGCGCATAGCGGCGGGACATGCAAGCAAAGCTGCGCGAAATCCGGGCGTTCGATGAATGGAACGTTCATCTGCCGCAAATTAGCACTTCTCTGTGAAGCGGCCCCAGTTGCGACGCAATGGGACGGTCATTAATCTGCGCAATCTTCCCCATCCCAGAAGGTAGCTCATGGATCGCGCGCTCCGGATTTCGATTGCGTCGCTGGCTTTTGTTGCTGTCGTGTGCGGGCCGGCGAAGGCCGCCGCTGCCGTGCCGTTCCTGCCGCATCAGGCGCTCTATGACCTCAGTCTCGTGAAGTCGCGGGGCTCGAATGCAGTCAATAGCGCGCGCGGCCGCATCCTCTACAATTTCTCCGGCAATGTCTGTGAAGGCTACACCAGCGAATTCCGCCAGGTTTCCGAGCTCGAGGTCGGCGAAGGCAAGATCATGCTGAGCGATCTGCAATCGAGCTCGTGGGAAGATGGCCAGGGCAAGAGCTACCGCTTCAAGGTCGATGCGCGCACCAACAATGGCGACCCGACTTCGGTCGACGGCATGGCCGAGCGCAACGGCGACCATATCACCGTCAAGCTGAAGCAGCCGGAAACCAAGACGTTCACGCTCGACGGCTCGACCGTGTTCCCGACCGAGCAGATCCAGCGCATCATCGCCGCCGCCAAGGAAGGCAAGTCGCTGCTGGAGCTGACCGTCTATGACGGCTCGGACAACGGCGAGAAGGTCTACAACACGCTGACCGTGATCGGCCAGCCGATCCCGGGCACGAAGGAGGTCAACTCCCCTGATCCTTCCACCACCAACGAGCAGATGAAGTCGCTGACGCGCTGGCCGGTGACGGTCAGCTACTACGATCGTGACGCCAAGGCGAAGGAGGGCGAGCAGACCCCGGTCTATGCGATGTCGTTCGAGCTCTACGAGAACGGCGTGTCGCGCAAGCTCGTGCTGGACTATAACGACTTCGTCATTGCCGGCGCGCTCGGCAAATTCGACGTCAAGGACATGAAGTCCTGCAAGTGACGACTTTTTCGTCATTGCGAGGAGCCAACGGGTCCGCGCGAAGCGCGGCCCGATGACAGGCTCCGCGACGAAGCAATCCAGTCTGCGTCCGAGGCCGAGTTCTCTGGATTGCTTTGCTTCGCTCGCAATGACGGTGTTCACGCTTCCTCCGCCTTCTCCGGACCATCATACGCAATCCCGCGGATCACGACGCCCTGTCCGAACTTCTTCCGCAGGTCGTCCATGGCGCGCTCGGCATGCGCCGCGCGGCGGTCGAGCATGTCGGTGTCGTCGGCGTGTGAGCCCGGCCGGAGCGCGCTGACGCCGGTGCCCATCAGGCGGAAGGCGGTACCGTCGATTTCCTTCGCCAGCATGTCGCGCGACACCGCAAAGATCTTGGCAGCGAGTTGCGTTGGGGCAGCAATCGATTGCGAGCGGGTGCGCTGGCGGAAATCGGCGGTCTTCAGCTTCAGCGTGATGGTGCAACCCGCGAGCTCGGCATTCTTCAGCCGCGCAGACACCTTCTCCGACAGTCGCCACAATAATCTCTCCAGCGTTGCAAAATCGCGGATGTCGTTCTCGAACGTCGTTTCGCTCGAGATCGTCTTTGCGCCGCGGTCCGCGACCACCTGCCGGTCGTCGACGCCGCGCGCGAGCCGCCAGAGCCTGCGCCCCTCGGTCGGAAACTGCCTCATCAGCTCGATTTCGTCGGCGCGCTGCAGATCGGCGATGATGCGAAAGCCGCGCGCCGCAAGCCTTTCCTGCGTCGCCGGCCCGACGCCGAAGATGAAGCCGACCGGCTTGTCGGCGAGCATCACGCGCGCTTCGTCCTGATCAAGAACGGCAAAGCCGCGGGGTTTGTCGAGGTCCGAGGCGATCTTGGCCAAAAACTTGTTCACGGAAAGCCCGACAGAGACCGTGATGCCGATCCCGGCCTCGACCTCGCGCGCGAATTTCGCGAGCACCTTGGCCGCCATCATGCCGTGCACACGCTCGGTGCCCTTGAGGTCGAGGAAGGCCTCGTCGATCGAGAGCGGCTCGACCAGCGGCGTCAGCGCCAGCATCGCCTGGCGCACCTCGCGGCCGACGCGGACATATTTCGCCATGTCGGGTCCGATCACGACAGCCTGCGGGCACAGCGCGAGCGCCTTGAACATCGGCATCGCCGAGCGCACGCCATAGGTGCGGGCGATGTAACAGGCGGCGGACACCACGCCGCGCTTGCCGCCGCCGATGATCACGGGCTTGTCGGCGATATCAGGGTTGTCGCGCTTCTCGACGGTAGCGTAGAACGCGTCGCAGTCGATATGCGCGAGCGACAGCGCGGGCAAGGCGTGATGCCGCACCAGCCGCGGCGAGCCGCAATGGCTGCAACGGCGCGCCTTGAAATCGAGATCGGCCAGACAGTCCCGGCAAAAGCAGGTCGCCTTGCCTTGCGCTGGCGCAGATGCGCTCACGGCACGTCGCGCTCCCAATGCGGATCGCCGAGGACCTGGCGCGCCGCTGCGATATTGGTCGGATGCAGCTCGGAGGCCTTCGCGAACGCCTTCACGGTGGCATCATCGCGCAGTACAAAATCGAGCACGCTGGCGAGAAAGCGCGGCTCGGCCGCTGACGTCCGCAAGGTGTCCGGCCCGATTCCGGTTTCGGCCAGGAACAGGCCCAGCCGCTCGGGATCGGCCGCGATGAAGTTCAGGGCCTGAATCGCAACGATTTCAGCGACTTCCCGGGGGTTTTGAACAGGCTTTTTCAAGCGTCCATTTGCCTTTCCGTTAACTTATGGTCTCTAATTTGAAAACCATCATGCCCGAGTCTTTGAAATGGGTTCAAGCAAGCGGAAACCACTTGGTGGAAGTTAAAAGGCGCGCTTAACGGGTTAGAGCGAATCTGGCGCTAGTTTGAATTTACCTGTCGGCGCAAATGCTTGGCGCTTAAAAGCACTTTTAATCCGGCCTGTAGCACAAGGGATGGGAGGGACGGGATGGCAAAAACCGTCCTGATCGTCGAGGACAACGAACTGAACATGAAGCTGTTTCGCGACCTGTTGGAAGCGCACGGCTATCAAACCTCGGGCACCTCCAACGGCCACGAGGCGCTCAACCTCGTCCGCAAGATGCGTCCCGATCTCGTGCTGATGGACATCCAGTTGCCGCAGGTGTCCGGCCTCGAAGTGACGCGCTGGATCAAGGACGATCCTGAGCTGCGCGCCATTCCGGTGGTTGCGGTCACGGCCTTCGCCATGAAGGGCGACGAAGAGCGCATCCGCGAGGGCGGCTGCGAGGCGTATCTGTCCAAACCGATTTCCGTCGGCAAATTCATCGAGACCGTTCGTCGATTTATTGGGTAGGAGTTTTGTTGTGTCCGCGCGTATCCTGGTTGTCGACGACGTCCCCGCCAACGTAAAGCTTCTGGAAGCCCGCCTGTCGGCCGAATATTTCGACGTGCTGACCGCCTCCAACGGCGTGGAGGCGCTGCAGATCTGCCGGCGCGCGGAATGCGACATCATCCTGCTCGACGTCATGATGCCGGACATGGACGGCTTCGAGGTCTGCCGCCGCCTGAAGTCCGATCCGGCGACGCATTTCATTCCGGTCGTGATGGTGACCGCGCTCGACAGCCCCGCCGACCGCGTCCGGGGACTTGAGGCCGGCGCCGACGATTTCCTCACCAAGCCGGTCTCCGACCTCGTCCTGATCGCCCGCGTGCGCTCCCTGACGCGGCTGAAGATGATGACCGACGAGCTGCGCATGCGCGCGATCACCTCGCTTGAGATCGGCGTGCAGGCGCCCGAGCGCAGCGCGGTCAACGATACCGGCAAGGGCGGACGCATCCTCCTGGTCGACGACCGGCCCTCGTCCCATGAGCGGCTGGCGCCGATGCTCGCCGCCGAGCACACCGTCGACGTCGAGCCCAATCCGGCCGAAGCCTTGTTTCACGCCGCCGAGGGCAATTATGATTTGCTGATCGTCTCGCTCGATCTCGACAATTTCGACGGACTTCGGCTGTGCAGCCAGGCGCGCTCGCTGGAGCGCACCCGCCACGTGCCGATTCTTGCGATCGCGGAGGCCGACAACAATGCGCGTCTCCTCCGCGGACTCGAGATCGGCGTCAACGACTACCTGCTGCGCCCGCTCGACAAGAACGAGCTCCTGGCCCGCGCTCGCACCCAGATCAAGAAGCGCCGCTATGCCGACGACCTGCGCGACAACGTGCAGAACTCGATCGAGATGGCGATCACGGACGCGCTGACCGGGCTGCACAACCGCCGCTACATGGAGAGCCATCTCGCGACCCTGGCCGAGCAGGCCTCGCACCGCGGCAAGCCACTCGCACTGATGATGCTCGACATCGACTATTTCAAGTCGATCAACGACAATTACGGCCACGACGCCGGCGACGATGTCTTGCGCGAATTCGCGGTCCGCATCCGCAAATCGATCCGCGGCATCGATCTCGCCTGCCGCTATGGCGGCGAGGAGTTCGTGATCGTGATGCCGGAGACCGATCTGCATGTCGCGGGCATGATCGCCGAGCGCTTGCGCCGTGGCATAGCGGGCGAGCCATTTGCGATCCACAAGGGGACGAAGCGCATCGAGGTCACGATCTCGATCGGCATCTCCGTGCTCGAGCGCAAAGGCGAGGCCGTCAGCGATGTGCTCAAGCGCGCCGACACCGCCCTCTACCGCGCCAAGCACGACGGCCGCAACCGCGTGGTCGCGCAGGCCGCGTGATGATTGCGTAGGGTGGGCAAAGGCGCGCCAGCGCCGTGCCCACCATCCTTCGATACAATCGCTGTGAAATGGTGGGCACGCTTCGCTTTGCCCACCCTACGGTTCCGGTTCAAATTTTAAACTTCCGCTTCTGCGTCATTGCGAGGAGCGAAGCGACGAAGCAATCCAGACTGCATCCGCGGAAATAGTCTGGATTGCTTCGCTTCGCTCGCAATGACGAGCAACTGCGTTCCCGCGGCGTGAAATGCCCGAGTGATGCATCGTTCGTGTCCCTCGAAAATCACGAGGGCGCGGGGAATGCCGGGTGCCGTTGCACCCGTCGCCTCGTGTGCAGCAAATGCGCAAAAAAAACGCACACGAGCAGTCACAGGTACAACCGAACACACTCCGGCATTCCCCGCGCGATGTTTTCCGACTTATTCCGCGCTCTCCTCGGCGTACCGGGCTTTTCTAGTCACCGTCCCCCCGGGATCATACCCAAGGGTTGACACCAGCATCGGGGTGTCGGGACCACGCGGCTTTGTCGAACGCATCCTGCACGCTTCGTCCTTGCGCACCATCCGCGTCCATCGCAACCCGCCTCACGTTCGTGACGATTGGCCGTAACGTCCCTCGTGGCGAGGTGGGCTGGCGCGGAATGTATTTCTGATTTGCCGATTTACGCAATACAGGAATGGTGCGACAAAGTAACACGACGGGCAATTTGCGCATGACGGATATGTGAGAATTGCCCGTCGAGCAGGATGCGATGCGAGGTCCGCAGGATGTCGAACCACGCGGAGCAGAAACGTACGGCGGCGATCGCACGTCGCTTCGAAATGCAGCTACGCCTCGCTGATCCGCGCGACGTAGCGTGCGACCGAGGCCGCGACCACCTCTTTGCCATTCGTGTCGATCTGCCCGCGGCCCGAGAATGCGCCGTAGACCGCATCGAATGCGAAGGGCTCGAGGCGCTCGGCGATGCGCAACACCTTGGCGGCGGAGAGCGGGATCAGGTTCGGGTATGACCACATGAAGCTGACATGCCCGCTGGGGACCACCTGCAGGACGTCGCCCGAGAGCACGACGCCGCGGCCATCGTCCCAGTCCGCCCAGTGCAGCACGGTGCCGCCGGCAAAATGCCCGCCGAGCCGCACGAGTGTGAGGCCGGGTGCGATCGGCCTGGTGTCGCTATCCCAGAACTGCACGGACGAGTCCGCGCGCATCACCCATTCGCGATCGGCCGCGTGCAGATAGATCGGTACGCCGCCAAACGCGCGGCTCCATTCAACCATCGTGGTGTAGTAGTGCGGGTGGGAGATCGCGATGGCGGTGATGCCGCCCATGCCTTTCACGAGATCGATGGTCGCCTCATCGATCAACGCGATGCAGTCCCAGAGCACGTTGCCGGCGCCCGTCTGCACCAGCATCGCGCGCTCGCCGATGCCGAACGCGGGCGTGGTCTCGATGGTGGTGAGCCCCGGAGCGAGGCGGCGGAACTTGTTGCTGTGCGTGGTCTTGAGCCGCTCCAGCGTGGTCCAGGATTGGCCTGAAGCCGGCACGTACTGCCGTTCGTCGGTGCAGATCGGGCAGCTCGCCGGCGGCGCGTCGGAGGGCGGATATTGCGTCCCGCAAGTCGAGCAGATGAACAAAGGCATGATCTTCCCGTTTGGTCGCTGACAGCCGGTCGCATGTTAGACGAATCCGCGGATCATGAACCAGACCGAGTGCTCATAAATCGGTGTGCTTAGGTCTGGCACGCCTGATGTCTGCTTGCCCCCCAATAGCGACGTCACCAGCGGACGTGTCCGGAGGTCGCAGAAGGGCCATTTCCAAACTCATGCATCGCATCAGAGCAAACCCTATTCGATCACTTCGTCCGCGCGGATGAGCACCGATGCCGGCGGATCGAGGCCGAGCGCCTTGGCGGTTTTCAGATTGACCACCAGCTCGTACTTGGTCGGCGTCTGCACCGGCAGATCAGCCGGTTTCGCTCCGGCCCTTATCAGCGCAATCATGGGCCATGCAGGAGCGGCCCCAACGTCAGCGTCCTCTTCGTCCAAAGCTCGGACGAAGTTGCCGGGCGGTCCTCGCCGGGTTCTCGGCCTCAGTCAAATCGGACGCCAAATGCCCGCGCTGCTTAGCTTTACATTTCTGGATCTGAAATGCGGGTCAGCATCTTCACGTGCGGTCCCGCCCGTTTGAAGATCGGCTCCCAAAAGGCATAGGCCTTCTCGGCGAAACTCGCGCTTATGCTGAACTTCGTGAGCGCCCCCCGATATGCGGCCTGTCGCCGGCAGCCCTGCCCCTCGACAAGGTGCCAGATGAATTGAGCGACCTGGCGCGCGTACGTGCTCGGACGACCTCGGTGGTTAGGTACGATCTCAAGCCGCATGGTCCCGGTGTCGCTCGTCTCCGGTTCGGTGATATTGGCAAGCCAGATGAAGATTGATGGATCAATGCTCGCGGCATAGCCGTCGCGCTTGAGCTGCTGATTGATCATAGAGAACGCGCTGGCGGCTTCTCTGAAGCATTCGCTCAGGATGAAGTTCGCCTGATTCTCCAGCTTGCCGCTCCGAAGATCGTCCAGCAATCTGACCGCCTCGTCAGTGAGCCGCCGCATGTATCGCGGTTGCGGCTGCCCTGTGCTGTCGGCTGGTTCCTTCTGCACAATCAATTCGGCCGCATCCGCTCGGAACTCCGTTGCGGCTTCTTTGAGAACGGTCAAAAAATTGCTTTCAAGACTGAAACCGCCGATGTCTTTCGCCGACGCTTCGCCTCCCACCCGTGTCTCTAGGAGGTCCTTTGCATGGTCCAACGCAGCATCCAGGTTGGCTTTGATGTTTTCAAAAGCTCTGTTTTGATAGTGCTTGGCAATCTTCACCGTCATCTCGGTGGTAGTGTCGGAATCCAGGAGTTCGTCCTTGCGCGGCGCCGCCGCATTCCGAGATTCAAGCACCGCAACGGGACTCTGAGCCGTCGCTTGCCTTGCAAGGATTGTTTGATCAGGCGTCTTCTCGCCTGTGTGCTCCAATCGCGGATTGGAAGCAGCAATCCCGCTGGATAACACAAACAGGCGATCGTCAACGGCTCGGCTTGCTGCCGCGGTAAGCTCCACCAGCGAGCGTCGCGCACAGCGCGTATGGCTGGCACGCCGCCTTTTTTGCGTGTGGCTCATGATCTAACGACCCCTCGACAAGCTTTTTCAAGACCCAGCGCCACAGCTCAGGAACTTCCTCCGAGGCTCTTCCCTCTTGTGCAAACTCGGTCACGCCCAATCCTGCCCAAGCGCGTCCTGGGGGTCACTGCGCTGTCCAACATAGGGAAGCGCAAGCACCCCGAGCGAATTGAGCGACGTTGCAGCTTCGGTGGCGTCTGATTGAGGACGAAAGCAAATCGACGGTTGAGCCCAGCTCCCCGTTCCCCATCGCTGCGACTGCAATTCCGACCGCCAGCGTGCTCTTGCCGCTTCCGTCTTTTTGGGTGACCACAGCAAGGACATACATCTCCTGCGCGTCCAGGATGACAACGCCATGACACGCACGAGTCGTCGAAAAGATTGGGCCTACCAATCGGTGACCTACCACTCCCCATCGCGAATCGCATCAAGAGCGAGCGTGGAACTCACAACCAAATCAAGGCCCAGGAACTAAGGATACACCGCGCTATACGTCGCCCAATCCCGGCCGGTCCATACATTTGGACCACTCGCGGACATCCCACGGCCAAGCCCGAGCGCTTAATGATGGCGCAAGGTCCGCGCGAGGTTGAGGACCACCGGATGGAGGTCGGAGAACTCTTCCGCGGAAAAGGGCGAGCCTCCTCGATAAAATCGATCGGCGTCGGATAACAAGGGATCGCGGATCTCCCCGCGGCTTTGGTCCGTTCGCTGGATGTGTGCTTGTCGCCCGACGGCGGCGGAACGGCAGACACCTCCGGAGGTCGCGGAAGGGCCAGTGGGAGACATTGACCAAGGACGAGTGAGCCTCGTGAACGGACACCAGTGAAAATCGCGTCACCGGCCTTGAGGTCAATGCGGCACTACTCGGGATAGACCTGAACGTCCTCCGGCCCTGGCTTGTTGAAAAGGATGAATACCAAGGGATTGCCCGGCTCGGACATTGCATCGCTGCGCTGGCCCGTTACCTCTCCGGTCACGTCGCTTATATATTCCGCAACCACCTCACCGAAGCTATCGCGCTGGATGGCAACCTTCTGTCCGGTTGTGACCTTGTCGTTGAGTTTGACCAGATGCTCAACGAGACCGCCCGCGGTGGCCAGGATCGGGTGCGCGCTGTTGCCGACAAAGACACTCACGTCCTTGCCTGTACGTCCCATTGGCCCGGCAACGATGCCGTGATGCTTGAGGACGTTCATTGTGCCTTCCACGAAGAGCGGGATCATCTCGGGGTCCAGGACGCGCGCAGCGCCGATTTCCGGCGTGAAGGACGGGATGCCCACGTCCATAAACGCGTTGTGCAGGACACCGGGATATACATGATTGTCGAAGATCTGGCCGACGGGATAGAGCTCCACCATCGCCTTGACCTCGGGCACATCCATGCCGCCAATATTGAACGCGGTGACTTCGAATCCGGTTGTCCCTGTGTGGAAATCGATCGCGAAGTCGGCGTTTGGCCGCAGCAGCCGATTGAACAGAAGCCCAGCGTGTCGGCTGGGTGCGGTGGCGCCGTTCTCGTTCCCGGGCCACTCCCGATTCATATCAATCAGATCGATGCCTCTGCCCTGGTTGGGCCATCTGCGCTGCATGCTTTCCAGGGCCGGGCGGGACACGTCCGTGACCGCCATCACCGTGCCCGACATCTGCGCCGGGTCGAGTTGGCTCATCACGGTCTGGACCGTATGCACAGAACTCACCTCGTCGCCATGCACGCCACTGGTCAGGACGCCGCGCTTGCCCGGTTTTGCTCCTTTGGCGACCATCACAGACACATACCAGTGCTGTCCGGTTGGCATCTCAACGCCCTGAAAATACAAAAGGTGCTTCTTGCCGGGCTCTAGATCGTTGATGTCGAGCGCGCTGACGATCTTCTTTCCGTCTATCGTGTCTCCGGTAAAAGCGGTTCCTCGTGATGAAGTTGCTGCCCGCGTACTCGGCGGGGCAGCGCTGGCCGCAAGCGCAGCTGAGGCACCGATTGCGGTGACCATGAAGTGGCGGCGATTAAGGCTGTCCGGTCCCTGATCGTTAGACATCGCGGAGACCTTTCTCGTTAGGTGTCCTTACCCCGAGCCGGACAAAGGCTATCACAAATTCAACCAGGAAGTCGGCTCCGGGTCATGAACAACCAAACTCAAAGTGAGCACAGTAAGTCTGCTTTCGGGATGGCTGCGCGCTAAAGAGGCCACGCCCTAGCCATTGGCGTGTGCGTCAGCCGGCGCCGACCTTGACCCCGGCATTCTCCAGAAGTGCCCGCGCGGCATCCTTTGCGGCGCGCGCCATCGCGGGGTCGTCGCGCACGAGGTCGAGCGCGATCGAGCCGTCCACCAGAAGCTGAAGTTGCGTGGCGAGCGCATCCGCCTCCTTGACGCCGAGCTCGACCAGCAGCGCGCGGAACCACTGGCGGCGGGCTTCCTTGAAGGCGATCGCGATCTTCTTCACCGCGCGGTCCTTCGCACCCATCTCGGCAACCGCGTTGACGAACGGGCAGCCGCGGAAATCCTTCCCCGAAAAGCGCCGCTCCAGCGCATCGAAATAGCTCATGATCTGGTCGGCGGGCGCTTTCTCCGACGGCCGCGCCACCACGAAGCGGCGCTGCAGATAGGCGTTGATCAGGCTCTCCTTTGACGGGAAGTGGTTATAGAGCGTGCGCTTACTGATGCCGATCTCGGCCGCGATGGTGTCGACGCCGATGGCACGGATGCCCTCGAGATAGAACAGCCGGTCCGCGGTCTGCAGAATCCGCTCCTTCATGTCGATCTTTTCGACAGATTTTCCGGCTGACGGCATTACACAGACCTGTTTACTTCAGGCTTGACTATCGGGATCGCCTCCATTCTAATTACACAGACCTGTGTAATCAAGGCGCCAGGCTGGTCGCGGGCCGAAGAAAAGCGACCGGAACAAGGAAGACCAACAACCATGCCGCTCCTCAAGACCCTTCGCCCCGGCCTGCCGATCCTGATCGGCGCCTCGCTGATGCTGACGTTGAGCATGGGCTTGCGGCAATCGCTCGGCATCTTCATGCAGCCCCTGACGCGCGATGTCGGCATCTCCGTTTCCGAATTCACGCTCGCGATTGCCGTGCAGAACCTCGCCTGGGGATTCTTGCAGCCGCTCGCCGGCGCCTGGACGGTCCGCTATGGCTTTCGGGTGGTAATGATCGCAGGCAGCATCCTCTACATCGCCGGCCTGATCCTGATGGCCGATGCGCACGGCTTCCTCTCCGTCATGATCGGCGGAGGTGTTCTGATCGGCACCTCGCTCGCCTGCACCGCGGCGGCGATTGCCATGTCGGTTGCCACACGCGCGGTGCCGGAGACGGTGCGCTCCACCGTGCTCGGCATCGTCTCCGGGGCGGGCTCGCTCGGCGCGCTGCTGTCGGCGCCGATCGGGCAGGTGCTTGCGGAAGATCTCGGCTGGCGGGCAGGGCTGATTGGCTTCGTTGTGCTGGCGCTCGCGATGCTGCCGGCGGCGTGGTTTGCCGGCCGGGTCGACGCCATCTCGCTGCCGAAGCCGTCGACCGACCAGCTCGGCAACAATTCGGCTGCGGCTGCCGTATCGAAGGCGTTCGGCAATGCCTCCTTCGTGGTGATGACCTGCGCCTACTTCGTCTGCGGCATGCAGCTCGTCTTCATCACCACGCATCTGCCGTCCTATCTTCAGATCTGCGGCATGGACCCGATGCTGAGCGCGCAGACGCTCGGCGTGATCGGCGGCTTCAACGTGCTCGGCAGCCTGTTCTTCGGCTGGGCCGGCGGCCGCTGGAACAAGCTCGCGCTGCTTGGCGGCATCTACATCACGCGTTCGCTGGTGCTCGCGGCCTATTTCATGATGCCGCCAACGCCGGCGAGCACGTTGGTGTTCGGCGCCTTCATGGGCTTCCTCTGGCTCGGCGTGGGCCCGCTCGTCGCCGGCGCGGTCGCTGAACTGTTCGGCCTGCAATGGCAGGCGATGATCCAGGGACTAGCTTTCATGAGCCATCAGGTCGGCAGCTTCGTCGGCGCCTTCGGCGGCGGGCTGATCTACGATAGGCTCGGCTCCTACGATCTGGCCTGGCGCATCGGCGTCGCCGTCGGCCTTTCGGCCGGCGTCACCCAGGTCGCTTTCGCGCTAATCCGTCCCACCGCAGCACCCCCAGTGCTTCGCACGGCGTAATCTCTCACCGAGAGGCCTGCCCATTTTTTGATCGTACCTTGCTACGTTAGGTAGCAATAGTCAGCATTGCTGTCGTGTCGGGTAAGCCAAATTGACGCCGATTCAGCGGCTTGGCGACGTTTCATCCATGGCACGAATCTTGAACACCTTCTAATCACGAAATGGAAGGCGTCGCCGACGTTTTCCAACCTTGGGAAGCGGGGAGACCAGGGAAAGGCCGATGGCCATGAGGCTGATCGTCGCCACGCCTGTCCAGCCGACACCACTCGACGGCTTCACTGCCGCGCCGAGCCTCCGAAAATTTGTCTCGTGTCAACCGTTGCACACCCGTGCGCCGCGCTTCGTTTTCCGTTCAGCCACAGCAAGTTCAACGCTTCACTTGAGGGGTCACTAGAAGTCACTGCAAAAAACAGGGGAATTGGAGGTCGACAATGCAGATGAGTCCGTTCGCGCGCCGAAGGCTCGTGACATGCCTGTTTGTTCTATTGGGAATTGCGCTCGTCTGGTTCGCGCTGGGCGGCACCGCGTTCGCCGAGGATGCAGCCCCGCCCGCCTGCGGCGGCAAGATCCTCGAGAAGTGCACGCCCAATTCCGGCGACACCGCGTGGATGCTCACATCAGTCGCGCTGGTCTTGATGATGACCGTACCGGGTCTCGGGCTGTTCTACGGCGGCATGGTGCGCAAGAAGAACGTCGGCGACACCGTGATGACGAGCTTCGCCGTCACCTGCCTCGTCACCATCCTGTTCGCGGCCTTGACCTATAGCCTCGCGTTCCGCGCCGGCACGCCGTTCATCGGCGGCCTCGATCGCATGTTCCTCAAGGATATCCTGAGCGACATCGGCAAGGGCGGCATCGGCAATCCCAATCCGCTCGCGGCGACCATTCCGGAAGCGGTCTATATCTGCTTCCAGATGACGTTCGCCATCATCACACCGGCGCTGATCGCGGGCGCGTTCGCCGAGCGCATGAAGTTCTCGGCGATGCTGTGGTTCATCGGGCTGTGGGCGATCTTCGTCTACGCGCCGATCGCGCACTGGGTCTGGGGGCCTGACGGCATCTTCTCCTCCGGCAACGACGCCGCCTGGGTGAAAGTGCTCGACTTCGCCGGCGGCACCGTCGTGCATATCAACGCGGGCGTCGCCGGATTGATGTGTGCCATCATGCTGGGACCGCGCAAGGACACCGGCCCCGCGCACAACATGGTGCTCACCTTCATCGGCGCCGCGCTGTTGTGGGTCGGCTGGTTCGGCTTCAACGCCGGCTCCGCCGTCACCGCCGGGATGCAGGCCGGCATGGCCATGCTGGTGACGCAGATCGCAACCGCGGTCGCGGGCTTTACCTGGATGCTGGTGGAGTGGTCGCTGAAGGGCAAGCCGACGGTGGTCGGCATCTGCTCGGGCGCGGTCGCGGGCCTTGTGGCAATCACGCCGGCGTCCGGCTTTGTCGGCCCCGTCGGCGCATTCGCGATCGGTGTGGCCGCCGGCGTCGTCTGCTACTGGGGCTGCACCGGCCTGAAGCACATGTTCTCCTATGACGACGCGCTCGACTGTTTCGGCGTGCATGCGGTCGGCGGCATCGTCGGCGCGCTGCTCACCGGCGTGTTCGCGGTGGAGCAATATGGCGGAACGGCCGGCGTGCTCGAGGGCAATGCCATGCAGTTCGTCAACCAGTGCATCGGCGTTGTCACGGTGTTCGTCTATGACGCCGTGGTCAGCCTGATCATCCTCGCGATCCTCAAGGTCTTCGTGGGCCTGCGCGTGTCGGAAGACACCGAGCGCGAAGGTCTCGATCTCGCGCTGCATGGCGAAGTCGTGCAGTGACCCAAGCGATGACCGCCTCCTGACCGCTCGTGCGCGGCGGGAGGCGGCCTCAAACGATTTGGAGGAAATCGAGCGTCCGCACCAAAGTGCCGGATGCGCCGGGCACAAGGAGAGAGCGATGACCGAGATCTTCGCACAAGGTGATCTTCTGCTCGAACGGGTGGCCGATGTCGTCCCCTCCGGGACCATCGCGGAGAATGCGGAAGGCACCGCATTGGTGCTGGCGGAAGGCGAGGAGACCGGCCACCGCCACGCGGTCTGCGAGCGCGTGAGGCTGTTCCGCGACGACAAACTCGCCGAAGATATCCCCACGGGCCTCTATATCGGCCATATCCAGGTTGCTTCGGCCTACGCGCGGGTCACCCACGACGAGCACGCGCCGATCACGCTGCCGCGCGGGACTTATCGCATCCGGCGGCAGCGCGAACTCGGACCGCGGGACGCGCGTGTCCTCCCGGATTGAGGGGGACGCGCTAACAGCAGCGCAGTCGGCGGCGCTCGACCGTTATCGCGCGCGGTGGATGGCGATCGCCCGCTCGACCGGGCCGGCCGATCGCACTGCGGCGGAAGAGGGCGTGCGGCTCGCCTATCAGGCTGCAGGCTTTGACCCGCCGGCGCGCTTCGTGTGGTGCGACAGCCCGGTCGCGATGTCGCGCCGTGCGCAGCGGATTGCGAAGGGCGATGGCCCCAATATCCGCTGGGAGCTGATCGACAGGATGCGACGGAAAACCGCCGCGCGGGTGCGGCGGCGGCTGTCGCGACGGTTGCTGTTGGAAGTGGAGCGCGCCGTCAATCCTCAGGACGGGCTGATCGCGTCGGTCGCGGAGGCGGTGACGGAGGCGGCGACGCTCGAGCCTGTCGCCTTGCTTGCACGCTACTGCCGCTCGGAGCCGTTGTCGCTGACTTCAGTCATCCTCGCTCTGCGCGGCCGGGAGGGATTTCGCTATGCAGCGGCGGGTCCGCACGATCTCGCCTGGCTGTCGGCTTATGAATATCTGCGCGGCGTGCTCGGGTTGAAGGCCGAGACCGAGGCTTTGCTCGGCCTGTGGCAAGTCGCGGCGAATGTAGGATGGCTGCAGCCACATGCAGAGACCTGCTGGCTTTCGGAGCGGCCTGAATTGCTGCGCACGGATGCCACCGATCGCCTGCATTGCGCCAGCGGCCCCGCGCTGCGTTTTGCCGATGGTTTTTCGGTGTGGGCGTGGCGCGGCGTCGAAGTGCCGCGCACCATCATCGAAGAGCCGGGCGAAATCACGCCGGCCGCGATCGACGTACAGACCAATGTGCAGGTGCGCCGCTGCATGATCGAGATCATGACGCCGCAGCGTTATATCGCCAAGGGTGGGGCGAGGAGGTTCGCCGAGGATGAAACCGGAGTTTTGTGGCGCAAGACCTGGCTCGCCTCCGATGCCTGGGCCGCAGTCGAGGTGATCAACGGCACACCGGAGGCCGACGGCACGCGCAGGCATTATTTCCTGCAAGTGCCGGCGAACTTTCGCACGGCGCGCGAGGCCGTGGCCTGGACCTATGGGATTGAGCCGGAGGCGTATGACAAGCTGGTGGTGAGGACATGAATTGTAGGGTGGGCAAAGGCGCGCAAGCGCCGTGCCCACCATCAAATGCCTCGCTCGCAATGGTGGGCACGCTTCGCTTTGCCCACCCTACGCATACTTGCTGGCTAGCTCCGGTAATAGCGCCACATGCGCAGGAAAGTCCGATGGATCACGTCGGGCGGCTGGTCGAACGGCTCGAGATTTACCCGCACCATGTTGGTGTGGTTCATGCGCCAGGGCAGGCGCATCAGGCGGCGCCAGGCCGGCTGCTTGCGCCAATCGACCACGAGCGCGCTGCCGAGCGGTGCGGCGAGCACGATCTGCAGCTCGTGTACGGTCATCGCGCGCTCGGCGATCTCGGCGAGATCGATGCGCTCGATCGCGCGCCAGCGGATCAGCCCGAAGGCCTGCAGGAAGATGCCGTATTGATTGGCGCCGATGGTCGGCCGTCCGGTCTCGAGCAGGGGAATGTTGTAATAGGTGAAAGCCGCAGCGGCCGCCGCGAGCAGAAGCCAGTAGAGCTCGCCCGCGATCCAGCTCGCCGTCACGAAAATCAGGGCAAGCGCGGCCGTAATGTAGACGGGAAAGTAGGTGTCGTCGCGGCTATAGGCGACCGAATAGCCACCGACGTTGCCTTCCTCCAAAGGTGCGATCATGATGAACCTGCCCCCCTGCAGGCATGCAAGGTACGGGCCGCGGGCAAGCGGCAGCAAAAGCGATGAGGGCGGCGAGGGCCCGTCGGTGACGAATGTTCCGCGATCCTGTTTGATAGCCTCGCTGAATTCGGGATGCCTTGCGCGCAACCGCCGCTTCGTCGGCGCGATCCGACCAATGGCCTATACGATCGAGCGAAAAATCCGGTCAAACTGGATTCGCTGTTGTCAATTCGTAACGAGGGGCCATGAGAGCGACCTGGATTTTTCTTTTCACTGTCGCCGCAGCAATAACGTACTCAGAATCGGCAATTGCGGCCGCGCCGGAGAATCTGCGCAACAAATCGTTTACGATTTCGTGGAGCGAAGAGCACAATCAGAGCCGGGATGGCGGCCCCTTCCGCGACGTTTCCGTTCCTTACACATGGACGCTTTACATCAGTTCTGTCGGCAGAGGATTTTCCCGGTTGCACATCGGCTCGGGGCGGGGAGCGGGCACCCATGAAAACGTTGGAAAGGGCGGCAAGTCGTTCGGCGGCGGCGAGCACGCCATAAAATTCACCGCGTCCGGATTTGTGAACGCAGCCAATTTCGGCGAGGCAGCCCGGCGTATCAGCGTGGAAGTAACCGGATCCGGATGCTCAGCTCAGGTCACGGTCGGCATGGCGCAAGGTGCTGCGTCCGCCAGTTTTAACCACACGGACGGACGCCACTTCGAAATCCGCTCGCTGCACGCCGGCTCCGCCACTTGCCAGGTTCAGGACGGCAACGCGTTCGCGAATTGACGGGCGAGTGGCAAAACAAAACGGGGCCGCAAGGGGCCCCGTCAGTCGGCATTGTCCCGCGATGTTACTTGATCTTGGCTTCGCGGAATTCGACGTGCTTGCGCGCCACCGGGTCATACTTCTTCTTGACCAGCTTGTCGGTCATGGTGCGCGAATTCTTCTTGGCGACGTAGTAGAAGCCAGTGTCCGCCGAGGAGACGAGCTTGACCTTGATGGTGACCGCTTTGGCCATGTTCCAGTGACCTCGATTATCTCAGGAATGAAAGGTTGGATGCCGGCCAAACCGGCCCGGATTTGGGCGGCAACCTAGCCGCAAACCGCCCAAAGTCAAGGTTTTCGGGGCGAATAGGGCCATGTTTTGGCGCTTTAACTCTCGAAGAAGCGGTTTTTCGGCCGCGGCAGGCCGAGATTCTCCCGCAGCGTCCGCCCCTCATACTCCTTCCGAAAGATCCCGCGCTTTTGCAGTTCCGGGATCACCCGGTCGACGAAATCGTCCAGCCCCTCCGGCAGATAGGGGAACATGATGTTGAAGCCGTCGCAGCCGCGGCTCATCAGCCATTCCTCCATCTGGTCGGCGATCAGTTTGGGCGGACCCATGAAGGCAAGGCCGGAGAAGGCGCCGACGCGCTGGGCGAGCTGGCGCACGGTGAGCTTGTCGCGGGCTGCGACATCGACGATCCGCTGGCGGCTGGTCTTGCTGGCGTTGCTTTCGGGGATCGGCGGGAGCTGCCCGTCCGGATCGAAGCCGGAGGCATCGGTGCCGAGCGCGATCGAGAGCGAGGCGATGCCGCTATCGTAATGCACGAGGCCGTCGAGTCTGGCGCGCTTCTCTTTCGCTTCCTCGATGCTGTCGCCGACGAACACCATGGCGCCGGGCAATATCTTGCAGTGGTCGGGGTTGCGGCCGACTTTCTCCATGCGGCCCTTGATGTCGGCGTAGAGCTTCTGGCTGTCGGGCAGTGGGCTGCCGCCGGTGAACACGGCTTCCGCGGTCTCGGCCGCGAGTTGCCTTCCGTCGTCGGAGGCGCCGGCTTGCACGATCACGGGCCAGCCCTGCACGGGGCGGGCGATATTGAGAGGGCCGCGCACCTTAAGATACTTGCCCTTGTGGTCGAGCACATGCATGCGCGCGGGATCGAAATAGAGACCTTGCTCGACGTCGCGCGGGAAGGCGTCGTCGGCGAAGGAATCCCACAGGCCCGTGACCACGTCGAAGAACTCGCGCGCCCGCTTGTAGCGCTCGGCGTGCTCCATGTGATCGTCGAGGCCGAAATTCAGCGCCGCATCGGGATTGGACGTCGTGACGATGTTCCAGCCGGCGCGGCCGCCGGAGATATGGTCGAGCGAAGCGAAGCGGCGCGCGACATGATAAGGCGCGTCAAACGTGGTCGAGCCGGTCGCGATCAAGCCAATGCGTTCGGTCGCGCCCGCAAGCGCCGAGAGCAGTGTGAACGGCTCGAACGATGTCACGGTGTGGCTGCGCTTGAGCGCATTCGTAGGCATGTTGAGCACGGCGAGATGGTCGGCCATGAAGAAGGCGTCGAATTTTCCGGCCTCGAGCTTCTGGGCCATCTGCTTGATATGCGCGAAGTTGAAGTTCGCATCCGGCCAGGCGCCGGGATAGCGCCACGCGCCGGTGTGCAGGCTGACGGGGCGCATGAACGCGCCGAGTTTGAGTTGACGTTGTGCCATGGGCCCGTTCCGAGAGGGTTGTTGTTGGGCCAAAAGATAGGCATGGCGCGCCGGGGTCGCCATCGGGCCTGCGGCAGAAGATTATTTTGTTTTTCCCCGCTCTCTCAACATCGTCATTCCGGGACGCGATAAAGTTGCGGCCCGGAATCCATAACCACAGCCGGTGGATATGGATTCCGGGCCTGCGCCTTACGGCGCATCCCGGAATGACGACGAGGGGAGGGGACGAAGTTACTGCCCCTTTGCCCTTTGATCGAACGCGCTCAGCACCGCGAGCGTCATCGCGGTGACGCCGGTCTGGATGGTCGGCTTCGGCACCGGCGCAAACAGCGGCGAATGGTTGCCGGGAAGCGGCGGGCCGCTGCCGTTGCGGGCTGCGGCGACGCGCTCGGGCTCATAGACGCCGATGTTGAAGAACATCGAGGGCACGCCGGCGTTGATGAATTCCGAATAGTCCTCGCTGGGCGTGCCCGGCGGCGTGGCGACAATCTTGTCCGCGAATGCCGCCTTCAGGACTTTTACGGCCGTGCCGACCACAGCGGGATCGTTCACGATGGCCTTGGTGCCCTCCGTGATCTGGATGTCCGGTGGGGGCGCGTCGGCCATCGCCGCAACCGCCTTCGCGGTTCGCTCGATGCCGGCGAACATCTTGGCGCGGACCTCCGGCTTGAAGCTGCGAATGGTCCCGACCAGGGTCGCGTCGTCAGGAATGATGTTCCCGGCGCTGCCACTGTGAATCGCGCCGATCGAGATCACGCCGAATTCGGTCGGATCTTTTTCGCGGCTGATCACGCTCTGCACGTCGACCACGAAGCGCGCCGCCATCATCACGGGATCGATGGTGGCCTGTGGTATCGCGCCGTGGCCGCCGCGGCCGTGGAATTTGATATAGAGGCCATCGGCATTGGAGGAGCCAATCCCGACCCGGTAGCTGATATAGCCGTAAGCGCCCGGCCCGTCGTGCAGGGCAAAGCCCACATCCGGTTTCGGAAAGCGCGTGAACAGACCATCCGCGATCATCGCCTTGGCGCCCGCAACCTCTTCTTCCGCCGGTTGTGCGATGAACATCAACGTGCCGTGCCACTGGTCCTTCAGCCCGACCAGAGTTTTCGCCGTGCCGACCCAGCTCGCCATGTGGATGTCATGGCCGCAGCTATGATCGACGAAGGTTTCCCGCCCGTGCCAGATCTGCTTGTCGTGGCTCGCATAAGCTAGCCCGGTCTTCTCTTCCATCGGCAGCGCGTCGAGCTCAGTGCGCACCATGACGGTGGGGCCGTCGCCATTTTTGTAGATCGCGACCAGCCCGGTCTTGCCGACCTTCTCGGTCACCTCGAAGCCGATCGCGCGCATCTCGGCGGCGAGTTTCGCGGCGGTCTTCTCTTCCTGGAAGCCGATCTCGGGATGGGCGTGGATATCCTTGTAAAGCGCGTCGAGCTTCGGATAGTCGCTCTCGAAGGAGGTCTCGATGCTCTGCTTCAGCTTGGCGACGTCGAGCTCCGCGTGCGCCGGCCACGCCAGCACGCTGTATAGCGCAACCGAGGCGAGAATCGGTTTTGTAACCCGCATCGCAGCCCTCCCATTGCTCAGGCGCCTTTGCCATCACCCAACGTATCGCGGTGCATTTTGCCGCTGTAGAAATGATAGAATGGCACGTCCGCGTCATGGCGCAGTGGGCCGGTCGCAAGCCGGCGCTCCAATTCGCCCAGCACATTCCTGGTCATCGGATGCAGATCGGCGAGTGGCTTGGAGCCGATCTCGACCCAGACCAGCTCGACGAGCTCGGCATCGGGATGGATCACGCCCTCGACGCGATGGGTAATTGCCGAGGCATCGGCCGTGAAGAAGCGCGTGTCAAAACGCTTGATGCGGCCGGGCGGGGTGATCGCACGCGCGATCAGAAACAGTCCGGATGGATCGGGCAACAGGCCGGCATCCGCAAATGGCTTCCACGCGCCTTCGAGATTCGGCGCGGTCCCGGCTTTGCGGCCGAGGCAGAGGCCCGTCTCCTCGCAGGCCTCGCGGATCGCCGCAATCGCAAGCGATTTTGCGCGCGCCGGATTGATCTTCGGGCTGCCCTTCAGCAGATTGTCTTCCAGCTCCCTCGGAATGGGCGCCGCCACCGGCACGCGGTGATCCGCCTTGTCGACCCGTCCGCCAGGAAAGACGAATTTGCCGGGCATGAACACCACCTTGTCGTGGCGCTTGCCGACCAGCACTTTGGGAATGGAGCCCGCGCGGTCCACGAGGATCAGCGTCGCGGCATCCTTCGGCCGGTAGTAGGGATGGTGATCGGCCTCCTTCTCTTCGGGCTTTTCCCGTCGCGTGGCCTCGGCAGTGTCGGTCATTTCCATCCCTGACTTTATTGTTATTGTTCGTGCTGCCTACACCGGCGGAATATTGTCCGGCGGATTGTCGTCGAAGCCATGCATGCGCAGCGCCCATTGGATGCCGACAACGGCGCCCTTCACCGGCTGCAGCAGCACCAGCGACAAAATCAGCGTGATCGGCAGATAGATCAAAAGCTGCAGCCAGGTCGGCGGGGAAAAATTGGTTTCGATGACGAGCGCACTCGGCACCACGATGTGGCCGACAATGACGATGACGAGATAGGCGGGCAGATCGTCGGCGCGGTGCGGGGTGAAATCCAACCCGCAGACGCTGCAATTATTGTCGACCTTCAGGAACGCGCGGAACAGCTTGCCCTCGCCGCAGCGCGGGCAGCGGCCGCGAAAGCCGCGCTTGAGGGAAAGCCACACATCGCGCTTCTTGCCGACGGCCGCGGTTTCGCGTGTCCAGACTTTCGGGGCATGGCTCATCGCTTCCATGATTTGCCTCGCTTCTTCTTGCCGGATTCCTTCTTTTCCGGCTTACGCTTCGTCTCGCGCCGGCCACCGCCGGCGTTTTCCTTTGCACGGTTTTGCTTGCGCGCGTAGCGATCACTCTTTCTGCCGCGCGGAATGAGGCCTTTCGCCCCTTCCGACAACAGTTCAAACCGCAGCGCGCCGGCGATCGGTTGAGCTTCTACCAGACGGACGTCGACGACGTCCCCCAGCCGGTGCATGGCACCGCTGCGCGAGCCGACCAGCGCGTGTCGGGTCTCATCATAATTGAAATATTCCGTGCCCAGCGAACGGATCGGCACCAGCCCGTCGGCGCCGGTGTCGTCGAGTTTCACGAACAGGCCGGCGCGGGTGACTCCGGAAATCCGGCCCTGGAACGAAGCGCCGATACGGTCGGCGAGATGGTGCGCGATCAACCGGTCGGCGGTCTCGCGCTCGGCCTTCATCGCACGCCGCTCGGTCAGCGAGATTTGGGCGGCGATCTCGCTCAGATGCTCCGTCGTCTCGCTGTCGGGCAGCGCGCCTTCGCCAAGGCCGAGCGCGCTGATCAAGGCGCGGTGCACGACGAGGTCGGCATAGCGGCGGATCGGCGAGGTGAAATGGGCGTAGCGGCGCAGATTGAGGCCGAAATGGCCGTAGTTCTCCGCCGAATATTCCGCCTGCGCCTGCGAGCGCAGCACCACCTCGTTCACCAATGACTCGTAGTCCTGCCCGGCGACCAGCGTCAGCACGCGGTTGAACAGCGAGGGCCGTAGCGCGCCGCTCTTGGCGAAGGGAATGTCGAGCGTCTTCAGGAACTCCTGCAACGCATGCACCTTCTCCAGCGTCGGCTCGTCATGCACGCGGTAGATCAGCGGCAGCGATTTCTTCTCCAGCGTCTCGGCGGCCGCAACGTTGGCCAGGATCATGAACTCCTCGATCAGCCGGTGCGCCTCGAGTCGTTCCGGCACGATGACGCGATCGACCGTGCCGTCGGCCTTCAAGAGGATTTTGCGCTCGGGCAGGTCGAGATCGAGCGGATCGCGCTCGGCGCGGGCGCGCTTGACCGCTTCATAGGCGGCATAAAGCGGCTTTATGATTCGCTCGAGCAGGGGGCCGGTGACGTCATCCGGTCTGCCGTCGATTGCGGCCTGGGCCTGGACGTAGTGCAGTTTTGCGGCCGAACGCATCAGGACGCGATGAAAGGTGTGCGAGCGCTTGCGGCCGTCCGCGCCGATCACCATCCGCACCGCGAGCGCGCCGCGTGCTTCGCCGGGCACCAGCGAGCAAAGATTGTTGGAGATGCGCTCGGGCAGCATCGGTACCACGCGGTCCGGGAAATAGACCGAGTTGCCGCGCATCAGCGCGTCGCGGTCGAGCGCGGAGTGAGGGCGCACATAGAAGGCGACGTCGGCGATCGCGACATGGACGATGAAGCCGCCGTGGTTCCTGGGATCGGGATCCGGCTCCGCGTGGACGGCGTCATCGTGATCCTTGGCGTCGGGCGGATCAATCGTGACCAGCGGCACGTCGCGCCAGTCTTCGCGGCCTTTCGAGCTGGCAGGCTCGGCTTCCTCGGATTCGCGCTGCGCCTCGCGCGAAAAGGCAAGCGGAATGTCGTGGGCGTGGATCGCAATCAGGCTGATCGCCTTTTCGCTCGAGAGCGAGCCGAGCCGCTCCTTCACCCTGCCGGAGGCGAGGCCAAACCCACGCGAACGCACGAGATCGACGCTGACGAGATCACCATCCTGCGCACCGCCGGCATCGGTTCGGGCGATGTTGAGCTCCTTGCCGGCCTGCTTCTTGTCGACGGGGACGAGCCGCCCGCCGCCATCGGGCAGCGCACGGAACACGCCGAGCACGCGGGACTTGCCGTGATCGATGATCTTGATGACGCGGCCGCGATAGGCTGCGCCTTCATCTTCGCTGCGCTCGACGCGCAACAGCGCGCGGTCGCCGACGCCGGCCATCATGCCGGGCCTTGCGTGGCGCGGAATGTGGATGCGAATACGCGGCGGCTCGCCTTGCTCGACCTCGTCCCATTCGGCGGGGGTCGCAATCAGCTCGCCATCGGCGTCGCGGGTGGTGATATCGGCGAGCAGCGTTGCGGGCAGCTCGGCGGTCTCGACGATCTTCTTGCCGTTCTTCTTGATCGTGCCCTGGTCTGCAAGGTCACGCAGAATGCGCTTGAGCTCGGCGCGGTCGGCATTCTTCAGGCCGAACTCGCGCGCGATCTCTTTGGTTCCGACCTTTCCCGGGTTACCGCGGATGAAAGCGACGATGGCGTCCCTGGTCGGAAAGCCATTGTCGGGTTTTTGCTTCACTTAGCCACGTGCCTTTCCGGCGCTCTTCTTCGCGGCCGTCTTCGCCGCCGCCGATGGCTTGGCCGCCGATGTCTTCGCGGCTGCTGCGACGGGCGCGCGCGCCTTGCTGACGGAAACCGATTTCGGCTTGGCGGCTGTCTTCTTGGCTGCCGCCTTTTTTGCTGGCTTTGGCGCATCGACATCGGATGCAGAGGCCTCGACCTTGGCCGCCTTGGAAGGCTTTGCAGCCTTCTTCGCCTTGGCCTTGCCGCCTCCCTTGTTACCTCCCCTGGCTGCGCGCTCGTCGATCAGCGCGATCGCCTCGGCCAGCATGATGGTATCCTTGTCCTTGTCACTCGGGATCGTGGCATTGACGCCGCCTGCGGTGACATAAGCACCATAGCGGCCGTTCTTCACTGCGACCGCGCCAAGGGTGGGATGATCGCCAAGTGCCTTGCCGGGATCGGCGCCGAAGCGACCGCGGCTCGGGCCCTTGGCGAGTTTTTCCGCAATCAGCGTCACCGCGCGGTTCAGGCCGATATCGAAGACCTCGTCGCCGGCTTCAAGGCTCGCATAAGTCTTGTCGTGTTTTACGAACGGCCCGAAACGGCCGATGCCTGCGGTGATCGGCAGGCCCGTCTCCGGATGCTTGCCGATCTCGCGCGGCAGCGACAACAGTTTCAGCGCACGTTCGAGCTCAAGATCCGAGGGCGAGATGCCCTTCGGAATGCCGGCGCGCTTCGGCTTCTCGTCCTCGCCATAATCCTTCTGCTCACCGAGCTGGATATAAGGACCGAAACGTCCGGCCTTGACGGTGACATCAAGGCCGGTTTCAGGATCCTGGCCGAGCACGCGGTCAGCGCTCTCGGCATTGTCGGCGGCAAGCGGACGGGTGTAGCGGCATTCCGGATAGTTGGAGCAGCCGACAAAGGCGCCGAACTTGCCGGCCTTCAGGTTGAGCCGGCCGGTGCCGCAGGTCGGGCACTGCCGCACGTCGCCGCCATCGGTGCGCGGCGGATAGATGTGCGGACCCAGCATCTCGTCGAGCGCATCTAACACCTCGGCGACGCGCAGGTCCTTGATGTCGTCGACTGCGCCGATGAAATCGCGCCAGAAATCCTGCAGCACCTGCTGCCACGAAATCTCGTTGTTCGAGATGCGATCGAGCTGCTCCTCCAGATCGGCGGTGAAATCATACTCGACATAGCGGCGGAAGAAGTTTTCCAGGAACGCGATGACGACGCGGCCCTTGTCCTCGCCATGCAGGCGCTTCTTCTCCAGCTTCACATAGCCGCGATCCTTGAGTACTTGCAGGATCGAGGCATAGGTCGAGGGACGGCCGATGCCCAGTTCCTCCATGCGCTTGACCAGCGAGGCTTCCGAGAAACGCGGCGGCGGCTCGGTGAAGTGCTGGGTGACGGCGAGGCTCTGCCGCTTCAAGGGTTCGCCTTCGCTCATGGCGGGCAGGCGGCGTGAATCCTCGTCCTCGTCGTCGTCGTGGCCTTCCTGATAGAGCGCGAGGAAACCGTCGAACTTGATGACCTGGCCGGTTGCGCGCAGTTCCAGCACGCGGGAACCGGCCTTCGCCGTGATGTCGACGGTGGTGCGCTCGAGTTCCGCCGATTCCATCTGGCTCGCGATGGCGCGCTTCCAGATCAGCTCATAGAGCCGCGCCTGGTCATGATCGAGCCGGCGCTTCATCGTGTCCGGACGGCGCGAGAGATCGGTCGGACGGATCGCCTCATGCGCTTCCTGGGCGTTCTTCTGCTTGGTCTGATACTGGCGCGGCGCGTCCGGCACGTAGGCGTTGCCGTAATCCTCGCCGATCACCTTGCGCGCCTGGGTGACTGCAGAGGGGTCGATCTGCACGCCGTCGGTCCGCATATAGGTAATGAGACCGGTGGTCTCGCCGCCGATGTCGATGCCCTCGTAGAGCCGCTGCGCGATACGCATGGTGTGCGCGGGCGCAAAGCCGAGCTTGCGGCTCGCTTCCTGCTGCAAGGTCGAGGTGGTGAAGGGCGCTTGCGGATTGCGGCGCGCGGGCCTGGCATCGACGGTCGTGACCGTGAAGCTCGCGGCCTCGACCGCCTTCCTGAAATCCTCGGCTTCGGCGCCAGAGCCGATATCGAGCCTCTGGATTTTCTTGCCGTCGGCGCCGACCAGGCGCGCTTCAAAAGCTTCGCCGCGCGGCGTGTTCAGCGTTGCGATCAGCGACCAATATTCGCGCGGAACGAATTTCTCGATCTCGAGCTCGCGGTCGCAGACAAGCCTGAGCGCCACCGACTGCACGCGTCCGGCAGAGCGGGCGCCCGGCAGCTTGCGCCAGAGCACCGGCGAGAGGGTGAAGCCAACCAGGTAATCCAGCGCCCGGCGCGCCATATAGGCGTCGACGAGGGCGCCATCGATCTGGCGCGGCTGCTTCATCGCATCCGTGATCGCTTGCTTGGTGATGGCATTGAACACCACGCGCTCGATCTTCTGATCCTTCAGCGCGCGCTTCTCTTTCAACACCTCCAGCACGTGCCAGGAGATGGCCTCGCCCTCGCGATCAGGGTCGGTGGCGAGGATCAGGCGCTGGGCTCCCTTCAGCGACTTGGCAATGTCGTTGAGGCGAGAGGCCGCCTTCGGGTCGACCTCCCAGATCATCCGAAAATTATGGTCGGGATCGACCGATCCGTTCTTGGCCGGGAGGTCCCGGACATGGCCGAACGAGGCCAAAACCTCGTAGGACGAGCCCAAATATTTGTTGATCGTCTTGGCTTTCGCCGGAGACTCCACAATAACGATATTCATGTAATTCCAGTGACTTACGGGAAGTTTTGGGGGCGTTTTGGCGAGATTCGCACTTTGCCTCTCGGGGCGAACATGGGTTCTGAGGGGGCCCGTGTCAAATGGACAGATGTTGAAGGAGGGTCCTTAGCGACCGGCTTAGTATTCGAAAGGTTGTAAAAGACGACTTCTGGTTGTGAGAAATACGGTATTATGAAACCTTTTCATCGGGCGCGCCCTTGGCGCGACCCGTTGACTCGCAATGACGGAGTGGGCCTCGGCTTCAGCGTTGTATCGCCAAACGCAAGCAGCCGGCCGTCGGACGCATGCAGTTCCAGCGGCCTCACCGGGCGGCCCTTGTCGCGGTCGACCAGGATGGTCGCGATCTCCTCGGGGTGTTCGTCAAACTCCTCGCTCCATTGTCGGAGCGCGACCAGGATCGCAAAGATGCCGCGTCCTTTCTCCGTCGGAACATATTCATGATAGGCGCTGCCGTCGGAGGCGGGCTGCATTTGAAGAATGCCGCGGTCGACCAGCGTGCGCAGCCGCACCGAGAGAATGTTCTTCGCAAGCCCCAGGCTCTTCTGGAATTCGCCGAAGCGGCGGCGGCCGAGCAGGGCGTCGCGGATGACGAGGAGCGACCACCAGTCCCCGATCGCATCGAGCGAGCGTGCGATCGGGCATTCGCAATGCGCGAGAGAGGTTCGTTTCACCATCGCGGGCCTGCTTCCTCTTGATTGGCGGGCGATCACGGCCTTGTGTGGTTGCAATATTAAACCAGAAGCTCTAGGTGGGCAATACGGTTTAATAATGCAACCAATGAACTGGATGGAGACACGGCCATGAGGCTGAAGAACAAGACGGCATTGATCACGGGTGGCAACAGCGGCATCGGCTTTGCGACGGCGAAGCTGTTCGTGGCCGAGGGCGCCAAGGTCATCATCACCGGGCGCAATCAGGCGACGCTCGAGGCGGCCGCAAAGGAATTGGGGCCGAACGCGTTGGCGGTGGTGGCCGATGCGACCGACATCGCGGCGACCGAAGCCGCGATCAAGAAGGGCGTGGAGAAATTCGGCAAGCTCGACATCGTCTTTGCCAATGCCGGCATTCCCGGCTCGACGCCGGTCGGCGGCACGACGCTCGCCGCCTTCGAGCAGGTGATCCGCACCAACATCACCGCGGTGTTCTTCACGGTGCAGGCGGCGGTCGCGCGAATGAACGACAATGGCGCGATCATCCTCAACGGCTCGGTGATCTCCGTGCTCGGCAATCCCGGCTATGCTGCCTATGCCGCGAGCAAGGCAGGCGTGCGGGCGATGGCGCGGGTGATGGCGTCAGAGCTGTCGCCGCGCGGCATCAGGGTCAACGTGGTGGCGCCGGGAGCTGCGAAGACGCCGATCTGGAACGGCGCGGCGCCGACGGCGGACGCCTTCGCGGCGCTCGAAACTCGCATCTCGAAATCAACCCCGCTCGGCAGAATGGCGGACGCCGACCATGTGGCGAAAACCGTCCTGTTCCTCGCCTCCGACGATGCGTCCCACGTGCAGAGCGCCGAAATCTTCGTCGATGGCGGCGCCACCGGCTCGCCTGCGGGCGCGCCGATCTATCGCGGCTAGCGCGGTTCCACCGAAAAGGCGAGTCCGCCCAGCATGTTGTTGGGCGGGCTCGCGCTTGGGTTGAGCAGTCCTCACGAAGACGTAAGTCGGCGCGCGTTGAACCTTTTCGCGCGCACGCCGACCTTTGCATGGGGCAGGTGATTTTTGACTTGAAATGAATTGGAGAGCCCTACCATGTCAGATGTCGTTCGTATTGCCGCACCTATTCGTTCTTCGACCGCGTCCTCCCGCCAGTCCAAGCAAAGCGATTTCGTTCCTGTCGCCATCTTTTCCGGAATAGGCCTGCTGGTGTCGCTGATTGCCGTGCTGACCGGCGTGCAGGGTGTGTGGTTCTGAGTTTCGACTGCGCTCCTTGTAGACCACTAGCACCAGCCCGCCGTGTTTGACGTCGGCGGGCGGTGCCGATCTTTGCCGCTAGGCAGCCTGCAGTCGCGTCACGGCCTGCAGCGCGTTCGCCAGCGCCTTCTCGCGATGTTCGGGTCCAACCCGGATGCCATCGGCCGAAATGAATTCGGGGTTGGCGATCCCGATGAAGCCGAATACGCCGCGCAGATAGCTCTCCAGATGCTCGAGTGCCGCAGCCGGCGTGCCTGCGCCGTAGAAGCCGCCGCGCGAGATCGCAACGATCACGCGCTTGCCTGCAGCAAGTCCTTCCGGCCCTTGCGCGCCATATTTGAAGGTTTTGCCAGCCACCAGGATGCGATCGATCCATGCCTTGAGCTGGCTTGGAATGGTGAAATTGTACATGGGCGCGCCGAGCACGACGACGTCGGCGGCGAGAAACTCGTCGAGCACGGCCTGTCCGGCGGCGAGATCCTGGCGCACCTCGGCGGACGCGGCACCGCCTTGCGCGGCGGCGAGATGCGAGCCGGACAGATGCGCAAGCGGCGTCGCGCTGAGGTCGCGATAGGCGACCGCAAGATTCGTGTTCTGCTGACGCAGCCGCTCGACGATCGCCGCGGATAGTTGGCGGCTGACGGAGTGGGGGCCGAGCACGCTGGAGTCGATATGCAGGAGCTTCATGGTTGGTCACCTCGGTTGGTATTGATTTGTAACTGGCGCTATATGAGTGACCGCCCTAAATGCCCGCAAGAACGCACAATCTTGAGCCCCGAGCACAGCCATGAAACCTGAGCACATCCGTATGCCTACCTTGCCGCCCGAGCCGTACGCGCATGAGGGACACGAATGCCGCGCCGTTGCCTCCGTGCTCGCACGGGTCGGCGACAAATGGAGCGTGTTCGTGATCATGATGCTGGGCGATGGCCCGAAGCGCTTCAACGAGTTGAAGCGGCAGATCGGCGGCATCTCGCAGCGGATGCTGACGTTGACGTTGCGCGGGCTCGAGCGCGACGGCCTGATCACGCGCACGGTGTTTCCGACCATCCCGCCGCGGGTCGATTACGAATTGACCGATCTCGGGCGCGGCTTGTGGAAGCCGGTGCAGGCGCTCGGCGAATGGGTGTTTCAGCACAGGCAGCAAATCGAAGACGCGCGCCAAAAATTCGACGCGCGCAATGATCCGGAGTGATCAGATCATCGACACCAAGCCGCCGCCGTGGCGTTCGAGCCGGCCGGCGAGTTCAAGCTCGAGCAGTACGGTGCGCACGATCGCGGGCGGCGCACCTGACATGCGGATGAGATCGTCGATCGACACCGGGCTTGGGCCGAGCAGGGCGGTGATCTGCGCGCGGTCGCCGGCGTTGGGATCGCCCGAGAGCTGATCCTCGTCGTCCTCGCGCAAGGGCAGCATGATCGGCCGCTCCATGATCGGCGCCACCGCCTGGATCACGTCGGCCGCTTCGGTGACGAGCGTCGCGCCCTGCTTGATCAGGTCATTGGTGCCGGCCGCGCGCGGATCGAGCGGCGAACCCGGCACCGCAAACACTTCGCGGCCCTGCTCATTGGCCATGCGCGCGGTGATCAGCGAGCCCGAGCGCTGGGCTGCTTCCACAATGACGACGCCGAGCGCCGCACCCGAGATCAGGCGGTTGCGCCGTGGAAAATCCCGCGCCCGCGGCTCGTGTCCGGGCGGCATTTCCGTGATCGCCGCGCCCCTGGCGTCGAGGATCGCAGCAAGCAGGTCCTCGTGCTCGCTCGGATAGATACGGTCGTGGCCGCCGGCCAGCACGGCGACCGTGCCGCTCGCGACGCTCGTGCGGTGCGCGGCCTGATCGATGCCGCGCGCGAGCCCGGAGATGATGACAAAGCCGGCTTCGCCGAGATCGCGCGCGAGTTGGCCGGCGAATTTCAGTCCGGCCGCCGACGCATTCCGGGAGCCAACGATCGCGATCATCGGCCGCATCAAGGTGTCCAGCGCACCGCGCACGCCGAGCAGCGGCGGCGCATCGTCGATGGCGGTGAGCCGCGGCGGGTAGCCGGCTTCCTCCGGCGCGAGCAGGGAAACACCGAGCTTCCGGCTTGCGGCAAGCTCGGCGCGGGCATCCTCCTCGCTGCAGATCCGCATGGCGCGCGACGAGCCGCCGCGCCGGGCAAGATCAGGCAATTGGGCGAGCGCCCTTCGCGCGCTGCCAAAGTGGTTCACGAGCGAGCGAAACGTCCGCGGCCCGACATTGTCGGTCCGGATCAGCCGCAATCGGTCGATCCGCTCGGCCTCGGTGAGTTTGGTCGGCTGGCTGACGGCGTCCACGCTGCTCCTTGCGGCAACTTTAGGAGAACTTGCGGTAGATTTAGCGGGGGATGTATTACTTAAGCATAGGGCGGGGAGGTAGAAATGGCAAAGAGGTTTAGACCGGGCAAGCACATGACCCGGACGGGATCATGGACGTTGACTCCGAAGAAGGGACGAAAGCGGGATTTTACGGGCACACTGCTTAAGACGATAAACCTTGGTGCGAAGCGGATTGCTATTTTCAGCGTGCCAAAACGCTTCTCATGAGGAGCCGGGATCACCATGAAGCCGAAGCGCGGGACGTTTTCCGCAACGTTCTTCCCGGCTTGCATTGTGGCAATGGAATTGGAAAGGGGTAGTGCTGGAGGAATTTTAGCTATCGCTTTGGACGGTCGCGGAATTCAATGCCCTTGTCGCTTCCATTGAAATCGTTTTCCACGATGCAGAGTTTCATGCTAGCCGGCGCGCTGAGGCTAGTTTTGAAGCCTGAAAAAGCATTTTCTGCAATAATTGTGTAGCCGGGCGGGCAATCATATCGGTTCTTCACTTCTACCCTCGCCTGCGATGGTGAGGTCGTGACTGGCCCGTTATATACCGGGCCATTGTTATTGATCGTCCCGCCCATCTGGCCGCCCTGTTGCTGATTATTGACAGGGTGGGGTTGTTGCGGCTGTCGCACAATGGGGGCGGGTCTATGAGAATATTCCCACCAAAAAAGCACCCCACTAATAACAGCCAATCCGATAGCAAAAATTAGATTGAAGATTAGGCGACGACGATTTGCGAAGCCTCCGTATCGTTTGGAAGCCATCAGCGCGGCTACGGCCACTAGGTAGGCTAGCACCAAGAGTATGCCAGCGCCGATCATATCGCCCCCGGTCCCGGCGGAATATGACCAAGCGGCCAACGTTAGATAGGCGGCAGTACCTCCCGCGCCGATAAAAACAGAAATCCAGTTTTTAGGTTCGTCGTGACCGGCGGCGACTGATTTAGGTTCGTCGTGGCTGACGGCGACCGGCTGCAAAGCGGCGGCGCGTTGCGCCGCCCGTCGCGCATCTCGCGCGGCCAACCGCATTTCCCTCTTCTCGATATTTTCGACCATGACTCGCCCCGAACGTGCAGTTTAGTCGCTCGGTGACGTTTGCGCCATAATACCGCGCGGCCCGACATTGTCGGTCCGGATCAGCCGCAATCGGTCGATCCGCTCGGCCTCGGTGAGTTTGGTCGGCTGGCTGACGGCGTCCACGCTGGCTCCTCGGCCCGGCCAGCATGGATCAACCGCAGCGCATGGGGAAGGGGGGCTATGCCTATGGGCGGGGTTGTCCCGGCGATTGGCGTCCTTAAAAGTGCCCGATCAAGCAATGCCCAAGAGGACCTTCCCATGATCTCGCTCGCTGATCTCAAACGCCGCATCGACAAAGGCGAGCTGTCGCCGGAGGCGGCATTGGCGCAATCCCTGGAAGTGATTGCGGCGCAGGAGAAGACCATCGGCGCCTTTGCCCACCTCGCGCCACATCCGCGCGCGCAGCAACAAGGCCCGCTGCGGGGGATTGCGGTCGGGATCAAGGACATCGTCGATACATCAGACATGCCGACCCAGATGGGCGCCGAGATCTACAAGGGACATCGCCCGCGCGCGGATGCGCCGGTCGTGATGCTTTTGAAAGAGGCCGGCGCGACCGTTGCCGGCAAGACCACGACGACGGCGTTTGCCGCGAATGATCCGACCGCGACGCTTAATCCGCACAATCACGCCCACACGCCGGGCGGCTCGTCGTCGGGCTCGGCGGCAGCCGTCGCGGCCGGCATGCTACCGCTTGCGCTCGGCACGCAGACCGGTGGCTCGGTGATCCGCCCGGCCTCGTTTTGCGGTGTAGCCGCCATCAAGCCGTCTTACCGGATGTTGCCGACCGTCGGCGTCAAATGCTTTTCCTGGACGCTCGACACCGTCGGGGTGTTTGCCGCCGGCGTGGAAGACGTTGCGGTCGCGCTCTCGGCCATGACCAGCCGCCCGGAACTATTGGCGCCGGCGGCGAAAGCGCCAAAGATCGGCGTCGTTACGCAGGATTTTGCTGGCCCCGCCGAGAAGGCGGGCACCGATGCGCTCAAGATTGCGGCCGCCGCCGCGGAGAAGGCGGGCGCCTCGGTGCGCGAGCTGAAAATGCCGACGCTGATCGCCGACGCCTGGCGCATCCACACCACCGTGCAGCAATTCGAGGCGCATCAGGCGTTCGCCTGGGAATATCGTGAGAACTACGACGCGATGCCGCCGCTCTTGCGCAAGCGGCTCGATGAGAGTCGGGACATCCAGCCTGCCGACTATGACGAGGCGCGCTCGGTGGCCCGGAAAGCGCGCGTGGTACTGTGCGAGATCTTCCGCGACGTCGACGTGATCCTCGCGCTGTCGGCACCGGGTGCGGCGCCCAAGGGACTGGATTGGACCGGCGATCCCCGCTTCAACCGGCTGTGGACGCTGATGGGAACGCCTTGCGTCAACGTGCCCGCGCATGTCGCCGAGGGCAATCTGCCCATCGGCGTGCAGGTGATCGCGGATTTCGGCGACGACGCCAAGGCACTCGCCGTCGCACGCTTCCTGGAAGCCGCCTTAAGAGCCTAGCTTCAGGCGTCTACGAGAGCCGACGGCTCGGCTGCGACGACAGGCGTCGGCTTTGCCGGCACGGTTCCCCGCAGCCAGCGATCCGCGGCGCTGCGGCCACGTCCGTGCAGCATCGTGATGAAGCCGCGGCCGAGGTCGGCCGGGTTGCGCTGGGCGAGACCCTCGACTTCGTCTTCCGCGGCAATCCGATGAAGGTTGGGTGCCGACACGCCGCGCTCGCGCGCCCACCGCAGCGCTTCGAGCTCGGCATGGAGCACGGCATTCGCCGTGATCTGGTCGAGCCTGAGGTCGATCGCGGCCATGGTGATCGGCACAAAGCTGTCGCGTGCGGGCGTGACCTGCACGACCAGGAGGTCGGAAGCAGTGGTTTCCTCCACGAGCCGGACTAGCGGCGGATTGGCGCCATAACCGCCGTCCCAATAGGACTGGCCCTCGATCTCGACCGCGCAGTGCAACTGCGGCGGGCAGGTCGAGGCGAGCAGCACGTCGGGTGAGATGGCGACGTTGTCGAATATCTGCTGTCTGCCGTCGCGCACTCGGGTGGCCGCGACCAGGAGCTTTGGACAGGAGGGGCTGCGCAGCGCGGCAAAATCGATGTCGCGCGAGAGCGCGTCCCGCAGCGGATCCAAATCAAAGGGATCGAAATGGCCGGAGCGCAGAGTAGGACCAAACGCGACCGAGCTTCCCGCCGGTGAAAAGCCGCCGACCAGCATCAGCGAGCGGAACGAGGTTTCGTTGGTCATGCGCTGCCAGAAACTGGCCAGCAGCTTGCGTGCGCCCTCGCGCCCGCCCTTCACCAGCCCACAGGCCAGGAGCGTGGCATTGATCGCACCGACGCTGGCGCCGCTGATGCTATCGAACGCGCAAGTAGGCTCTTCGAGGAGCCGCTCCAGCACGCCCCAGGTGAAGGCGCCGAAGGCGCCGCCGCCTTGTAGCGCCAGCGACAATTTCTGCGGTGGCCAGGTAGGAGGAGGCGGCAGGGGCGCGCTGACTTTGGCCTTCGCCAGCACTGCGGCGGCGTGCTTTTCCAGCGCGCGGGCGGTCTCGACGTCGATCGACGCATCGGAAGTAAGCGGCGGAGAGTTCAGCGCGGGATCGCCGTCGGACGCGACTTCAGCGGCCGGGCCGTCCGGCGTCCGCTTTCCCTGCAGCAGACTGAAAAAACGGGCTTCGGCCAGAACCTCCGATGGCCGTAATCGCTTCCGGAAGCCAGGTTCCTCAGGTGATTTGGTTTCTGCTTCGCGCGTTGCCGGTGGCTCGTCAGCCGCCGCGGCCGTTTCGGCCGTTGCCTTAGCTTCGGCGCACGGCGCGACAGCTTCGATGCGCGGCGCGACGACGTTGTCGGTCGACCAGATCTCAGCGGCGGAAAGCAGCGCAGTGGCCGCGGTGCGGAGCAAGGTGGCAGCTTCCCGTGCTGCGCCTTTTTGTTCCACTCCTTCACCCGCGCCTGATGAAACATTCTCGTTCATCTCAGGCATTCCAGAAATGCGAAACTACCCCGCGGCCAACATGGCAGCGACCAAAACGTTTTTCCAGTTACGGAATTCGGTTCCGAACAGATATCGGTGGATTGATACACCGGTGTCGCAACCACGCAACGTCGGTGATTCCCGGCCCGTGGTTCTACGCTCTTTGCCCGATTTTGCCTTCGGTGCCCGCCAGCAGCCGTTTGATGTTTTCGCGGTGCGAGTAGAACAGAAGGAGAGTGAGCACGGCAAACAGCACGGCGAGCGCCGCGTGCTCGAACCACCACAGGAACAGCGGCGTAATCACGCTTGCCGTCAGCGCCGACAGCGAGGAGTAGCGGAGCGCGAAGGCGAGCGCGAGCCAGATCGCGCAGAACAGGATCGCCGCCGGCCAGATCAGACCGATCAGGATGCCGATATAGACGGCAACGCCCTTGCCGCCCTTGAATTTGAGCCAGACCGGGAAGATGTGGCCGAGGAAAGCCCCGAGGCCCGCCAGCATCGCGGCGTCGGGTCCGCCGAGATAGCCGGAAATGATCACGGCGACCGTGCCCTTGAGCGCGTCGAGCACCAGCGTCGCGGCGGCGAGCCCCTTGCGCCCCGTGCGCAGCACGTTGGTCGCGCCGATATTGCCGGAACCGATCGTGCGCAGGTCAGCCGTTCCGGCAAGCTTGGTGAGGATGAGCCCGAACGGGATCGAGCCAAGGAGATAACCGATGATCAGGGATAGCGGATAGGCGACTTCAGGTCCCATGTGAGCGGCTCCCTGGAGGCGTTACACGTGTTCGTAGACCGTGCGGCCGCCGACGATGGTGCGCATCACGCGCCCCGAGAAGCGCGCCTCGTCGAACGGCGTATTCTTGCAAAGCGATTTGAGATCGGCGGGATCGAGCACCCAGGGGATGTCGGCGTCGATCACGATAACGTCCGCCGGCGCGCCCGGGCGCAACGAGCCGCCCGGCAGGCCGAGCAGCTCGGCCGGACGCGTCGACATTGCGCGGATCAGCGTCTTCCAATCCATCTCGCCATTATGGATCAGACGGAGCGCCGCCGGTAGCATGGTTTGCAGGCCCACGGCGCCGGACGCAGCTTCCGCGAACGGCAGCCGCTTGACCTCGACGTCCTGTGGGTTGTGATCGGACATGATCACATCGACCAAACCGGAGGCGAGCGCCTCGACCAGGGCCCGGCGGTCGTTCTCGGTGCGCAGAGGCGGCGACAGCTTCAGGAACGTCCGGTAAGGGCCGATGTCGTTCTCGTTCAAGGTGACGTGATTGATCGAGACGGAGGCGGAAACCTGCAAGCCCGCTTCGCGCGCGCGTTTGAGGATGTCGAGAGAGCCGATACAGCTCACCGAGGCTGCATGATAGCGCCCCCCGGTCAGCGCGACGAGCCGCATGTCGCGCTCCAGCATCACGGCCTCGGCGGCATCGGGGATGCCCATCAGGCCAAGACGCGCGGCGAACTCGCCTTCGTTCATGACGCCTTCGCCGACCAGGTCGGGGTCCTCGGTGTGGTGCACGATCAGCGCGTCGAAATCGCGCGCATAGGTCAGCGCGCGACGCATCACCTGCGCGTTGACGACGCTCTTGTCGCCATCGGAAAACGCCACCGCGCCCGCGGCCTTCAACAGGCCGATCTCGGTCATCTCCTCGCCGGCGAGGCCCTTGGTCAGCGCCGCCATCGGATGGATGTTGACGATTGCGGTGTCGCGGGCGCGGCGGAGAACGAAATCCACCGTCGCCGAATTGTCGATAACCGGCTCGGTGCCCGGCTGGCAGACGATGGTGGTGATGCCGCCCGCCGCCGCCGCCTGGCTTGCGGAAGCAAAGGTCTCGCGGTGGCTGAAGCCGGGCTCGCCGACAAAGGCGCGCATGTCGACCAGGCCGGGTGCGACGATCTTGCCGGCGCAATTGATGACGTCGGTCCCTTCGGGCACGCCGGCCGCGCCAATGCCGCGTTTCAAGTCGCGGATCACGCCGTCGGCGATCAGGACATCGCCGGGACAGTCGAGGTCGCGCGACGGATCGATCACGCGCGCGTTGGCGAGCAGGATCGGGCGGCGATCGGTCAGCATGATGTTCGAATCTCTTGTTTGAGCATGATCTCCGCGCAAACGCGTTCCGCGTTTGTCGCGAGGGAAAACCGGTGTCCACTTTTCCGGATCATGCGTCTCAAGCGTTCGGCAAGTTGCGGGCGAGCGCTTCCAGCACCGCCATTCGCACCGCCACTCCCATTTCAACCTGTTCCCGGATCAGGGACTGCGCGCCGTCGGCCACCATCGAGTCGATCTCCACGCCGCGGTTCATCGGCCCCGGATGCATCACCAGCGCGTCCGGCTTGGCGTAGGCGAGCTTCTTCTGATCGAGGCCATAGTAATAGAAATACTCGCTGGTCGACGGCACGAAGGAACCGTTCATGCGCTCGCGCTGCAGCCGCAGCATCATCACGATATCCGCGCCTTCCAGCCCCTCGCGCATGTCGCGCGCGACCTCGACGCCCATGCGCTCGATGCCGGACGGCAGCAGCGTGGAGGGCGCGACGACGCGCACCCGCGCGCCCATGGTGTTGAGCAGGATGATGTTGGAACGCGCCACCCGCGAATGCAGGACGTCGCCGCAGATCGCAACCAGAAGGCCCTCGATTCGGCCCTTGTTGCGGCGGATGGTGAGCGCATCGAGCAGCGCCTGGGTCGGGTGCTCGTGGGCGCCGTCGCCGGCATTGATCACGGAACCGTCAACCTTGCGCGCCAGGAGTTCCACCGCTCCCGACGCGTGATGGCGCACCACCAGGATGTCCGGATGCATGGCGTTCAGCGTCACGGCCGTGTCGAGCAAGGTCTCGCCCTTGCGCATCGACGACGAGGAGACCGACATGTTCATGACGTCGGCGCCCAGCCGCTTTCCGGCGATTTCGAAGGAGGATTGGGTCCGCGTCGAGGCCTCGAAGAAGAGGTTGACCTGGGTGCGGCCGCGGAGCGAGGTGCGCTTTTTGTCGATCTGGCGGTTGAGCTCGACATATTCTTCGGAGAGGTCGAGCAGGCCGGTAATATCGGCAGCGGAAAGGCCCTCGATACCCAGCAGATGCCGGTGACCGAGGACGAAGGTCGATTTCGAGTAGGATGTCATTAAAGCCAGAGCTATAGGCGGGGATTCCCCTGGCCGCAAGGCCGAAAGGGCGACGAAAGAGTTATCCCCCGATCGTTGCCGGGCAGGGTAAATGAGGTGCTGAGGCGGCGCGCTGGTTTAAGGTCGTCATGCCCGGGCTTGTCCCGGGCATCCACGTCTTTGCCGCGCGAAAGTTAGACGTGGATGGCCAGGCCTCGCCGCGCCGGAGGGGCTTCTACCCCCGCAGGCGCGACAAGCCCGGCCATGACGAAGGTGGATAGGACCGTGAGAACCATTTCTGTCGCGCTTGTTGCTGCCATCGCCATATCCCAGGCTCACGCTCAGAGCTTGCCCGGGGGCTTCGTCTATCTCAGGGATATCGACCCTTCGATCATCCAGGATATCCGCTACGCCTCGTCCAACAATTTCATCGGTCGGCCGCTGCATGGCTATGAGGCCGCCGAATGCGTGGTGAAGCGCGACGTGGCGCTCAGGCTGAAGGCGATCCAGCAAAACCTCGCCAAGCGAAAACTGTCGCTGAAGATGTACGACTGCTATCGCCCGAGGCGCGCCAGCGTCGACATGCTGGCCTGGGCGCGCGACGGCAAGGAGGGATCGCGACGCTTCAATCCGTCCTTCGACAAGCGCGACCTGTTCCGCCTCGGCTACATCGCCTACTACTCGCAGCATTCGACAGGCGCCGCCCTCGACCTCACGCTGGTCGATCTCACGGCCGACAATTCTGCGACCTTCGACCCAACCAAAACCTATGCCGATTGCACCGCGCCGGTGGACAATCGCGCGCCGGAAGGCAGCATCGACATGGGCACCGGCTATGACTGCACCGATCCGAAAGGCCACACGCGCTCGAGCGCGATCACGCCGGAGCAGCGGCACTGGCGCCAGGTGCTGATCGATGCCATGGCCAAGCAAGGCTTTGTGAACTATTCGAAAGAGTGGTGGCATTTTTCACTGCCGGGCGCGGGCTGGCCGGCCTATGATTTCCCGATCACGCCGCGCCGCCAGTGATTGCGCTTTTGGGAAACGGCCATGAGCAAGACCGCCTTTGCCACCCACGAGGTCTTCAACCAGTCGCCGCCGTTCGAGGACATCGACCTGTTTGCTTGCGACAGGCCGCTGAAAGAGGCAGTGGCGGCGTTTGGCGGGTCGGAAGCCGAAAAGGAATTGTCCGAGTTCGGCCGGCATTGGGGCTCGGCCGCGATGGCCGCGCGGGGGCGCGTGGCCAACGAGAACACGCCAAAGCTGCGCACGTTCGATGCCAGAGGCAACCGCCGCGACGAGGTCGAATTCCATCCGGCCTATCACGAGCTGATGGCGCATTCCGCACATGCCGGCGTGCACAATTCGACCTGGACCGCCGACGGCAAGCCGGCCGGCGGCGCAGCCGAGGTGGTGCGTGCGGCGAAATTCTACATGGCTTCGCAAGTCGAGACCGGACACCTCTGTCCGATCACCATGACCCGCGCTGCGGTGGCCGCGCTGGCATCGCAGCCGGATCTGCTCGCGAAAACTATGCCGGTCATCGCCACGCGTGCTTACGATCCGTCGTTTGCGCCATGGTGGACCAAGCGCGGCATGACGCTCGGCATGGGCATGACCGAAAAGCAGGGCGGCACCGATGTGCGCGCCAACATGACGCGGGCCGAGCGCGCGGCCGACGGCTATCGCATCGTCGGCCACAAATGGTTCATGTCGGCGCCGATGTGCGACGCATTCCTGGTGCTGGCGCAGGCCGCCGAAGGCTTGACCTGCTTCTTCATGCCGCGCTTTGCGCCGGATGGTTCGGTCAATGCGATCCATTTCCAGCGCCTGAAGGACAAGCTCGGCAACCGCTCCAATGCATCCTCCGAGGTCGAATTCGCCGGTGCTTTTGCGATGCGGATCGGCGAGGAGGGCAAGGGCATCCGCACCATCATCCAGATGGTGCAGCTCACGCGGCAGGACTGCGCTATCGCTTCCGCAGGATTGATGCGCTCGGGGCTCGCGCATGCGCTGCATCACGCCCGTCACCGCAGCGTGTTCCAGAAGCATCTCGCCGATCAACCCCTGATGCGCGCCGTGCTCGCCGACCTAGCGCTGCATGTGGAGGCGTCGACCGCGTTGGTGATGCGGCTCTGTCAGGCTTTCGACCGCACGCCGAATGATCCGCGCGAAGCCGTCTATATGCGGCTGCTCACTCCCGCCATCAAATACTGGACCTGCAAGAGCGCGCCGCCGTTCCTGTTCGAGGCGATGGAATGTCTTGGCGGCAACGGCTATGTCGAGGAGGGCATCTTGGCGCGACATTATCGCGAGTCGCCAGTCAATGCGATCTGGGAAGGTTCTGGGAATGTGATGTGCCTCGACGTGCTGCGCGCGCTGTCGCGCGAGGCGGAAGCCGCGATGGCGGTGCTCCATGGGCTCACTGAAGCAAGCCACGGCCTGCCGGGCGCAGGTGAGACAGCAGGCGTCATCGCCCAGGCATTCCGCCGGCGAGACAACGAGCACGTCGCGCGGCTCGCGATCGAGAAATTAGCATTGCTCGCCGCTGCCGCCGCACTCAACAAGGTTGCGCCGCGATCAGCGGAATTGTTCGCAGCGACGCGGCTCGCCAATCCCCACGCCGGCATGTACGGCGCCGTCGATCTCGCCGAGAATGACACCAGCGCGTTGCTGGAGCGGGCGCTGCCGTGACCACAGCCACCGTCGTCATGCCAACCGAAAGCCCCTGATGGATTCCCTCAATCCCGAAATCTTGCCGATCGAGCGCGCGCCGCATGTCTGGAAATTCTGGGGCACCGCGCTCTGGGGCTTTGTCGTCTTCGCTGCGTTGTTCATCGGTCAGATCGCGGTCGTGATCTTCTTCGTGCTTCGGGGAGCCGGGTCGGCGAATTTCGAGCAGGCAGTCAGGGTTGTCGCCTCCAGTGGGCTAGCGATCTCGCTCTCGGTCATCGCGGGCCTGCCCGCGGTCGCCGCGGCGTTGTGGCTTGCGATCCACTGGACCCGCATCGGCTTTGCCGACTATCTCGCGCTGCGCTGGACCAACTGGCGCAATCTCGTCCTCGGCGTCGTTGGTCTCGGGGTGCTGGTCGAAGGCTGGGATCTCTTGTCGCGTGCGACAGGCCATGACGTGACGCCGGATTTCATGATCGATGTGCTGAAATCGGCGCGCGGGGGCAGCTCGGTGTGGCTGCTCGCTATCGCCATATGCGTCGCGGCTCCGATCTCCGAAGAGCTGTTCGCGCGCGGCTTTCTCTATCGCGGCTGGTCGGAGACGGCGCTGGGGGTGCCCGGCGCGATCGGCCTGTCGTCGCTCGCCTGGACCAGCCTGCATCTGCAATATGACTGGTTCTTCTTCTGCGAAGTCTTCTGCATCGGCCTCTGGTTCGGCTACATGCGCTATCGCAGCAACTCGCTCTGGCTGACGATCCTGCTGCACGGCCTGAACAATCTCGGCGCGCTGGTGCAGACGATATGGCTCGCGGGATAATGGCCGCTTTTTCTCCGTCATTGCGAGGAGCGTAAGCGACGAAGCAATCCAAAGCCACGCGTGAGACTCTGGATTGCTTCGCGGAGCCTGTCATCGGGCGCGCCCTTGGCGCGACCCGTTGGCTCGCAATGACGGCGATCTATGAGCAAAGCGCGATCGCGATCGGCATGGTGATCGCGGCCAGAATCGTCTGCAGCGTGATGATCTGGGCGAGCAGAGGCGCGTCGCCGCCCATCTGGCGCGCCATCACATAGGCGCTCGGCGAGGTCGGCACGGCCGAGCACGCCGCGACGATCGCGAGATTGGTGCCGGACACGCCGAACCACAAAGCAAGTCCGATCGCGAGCAAGGGCATCAGCAACAGCTTGAACGCCACGCCGGCCGCAGCCGCGACGCTGGGCCGCAATAGGCCTTCGAGATGCAGCCCGGCGCCGGTCACAAGCAGGCCGATCGCAAGCGAGGAGCCGCCCAGCGCGTCCGCGACCTCGTGCCAGATTTTCGGCAGCGGCAGGTGGGTCACGTTGATGAAGAGACCGATGGCGCAGCCCCAGATCAGCGGATTCCGGATCAGAGTCATCACAATCGCACGCCCCGACTGCTTTTCCGGCGAGGCGAAATGCGCGAGCACGGCCACACTGAACACGTTGACCATCGGGATGATGGCGACCATGGCAACCGAAGCCAGCGCGAGCCCGGCCGCGCCATAGAGATTGCGGGAAACCGAGAGCCCCACGTAGGTCTGCCAACGGATCGCGCCCTGAAAGATCGAGCTGAAAGCCGGACCGTCGATTTTCAGGCGCTTGAACAATGGCCAAAGGGCAAGGCAGAGCAGCGACACAGTGAGGGCGGCGAGCATCAGCGCGCCGCCGACGCCCGCAACCGGCACGCTCGAAAGATCGGCCTTCACCAGCGTCTGGATCAAAAGCATCGGGAACAGCACGTAATAGGTCAGCCGCTCCAGCCCGTGCCACTGCGTCTCCAGCCGCATCAGCGTCCGCTTCAGCACTGCGCCCAGAACGATCAGGACAAACACCGGCAGCAGCGCCGCTATCACAATTCCCATTCGCTAGCTTTTCTTGATGTTGGCGAGGCGGTCGAGCGCGCCTTGCAGGATGAAGATCGCGGCATGCTGGTCGATCACTTCGGCGCGCTTCGCACGGCTGACGTCCAGGCCGATCAGCTCGCGCTCGACCGCTGACGTGGAGAGGCGCTCGTCCCAGAACGCGATGGCAAGATCGGCGAGCTGGGCGAGGTTGCGGGCAAAGGCGCGGGTCGATTGCGCGCGCGGGCCTTCGCTGCCGTCCATGTTGATCGGCAGCCCCAGCACAAAGCCGACCGCGTTGCGCTCGGCAGCGATCGCGAGCAGCCGCGCTGCGTCAAGCTTGAACGCCTTGCGCTGAATGGTCTCGACGGCGGTCGCGAGCCTCCTGTCCGGGTCGGACACCGCGACGCCGATGGTCTTGGTGCCCAGATCAAGGCCGACCAGTGCGCCGCGTTCCGGCCAAAGCGTGGCTGCATCGATCAGGGAAAGGACTGGAGCGGGCATGGAGAAAGCGCATAACACGCGGCTCTGCGGTCGCGCAAAGCCGGGTTTGCCGGGATGTTCTCGGTGGCGACGGTGACTTGTTTCAGGAACGAGGCGGGACTGTTCTCGATTATTCATTTTTCGCCGCCGAGCGGGCAGCCTATGGTCGGTGGTGGGACTGGAAACAGACATGGCAATCAACACGACATTAACGGCGCGGCTGGGTAGTCGGCACCCGATCCTCTCCGCGCCGATGGCGGGGATTGCCGGCGCGCGCCTGGTTGCCGCCGTCAGCGAGGCCGGCGGCTTCGGCATCCTCGGCGGCGGCTATGGCGAGAGAGCCTGGCTCGAGCAGGAAACCGCCAAGCTCAAAACCTGCACGGCGCCGTTTGGCATCGGCTTCATCACCTGGAGCCTGGCGAAGCAGCCTGATCTTCTGCACATGGCGCTCGCCGCAAAGCCGCGCGCGATCATGCTGTCGTTCGGCGATCCCAAGCCCTTTGCGCCAGCGATCAAGGCCGCGGGCGCGCTCCTGATCTGCCAGGTGCAGAGCGAGGACATGGCGAGAGAGGCGCTCGGTGCCGGCGCCGACATCCTGATCGCGCAGGGCACCGAAGCGGGCGGCCACGGCGCCGCTCGCACCACGCTCGATATCGTGCCGGCGATTGTCGATCTCGCGGCCGGCCGTGTGCCAGTCGCGGCTGCCGGCGGCATTGCGGACGGACGCGGACTTGCGGCCATGATGATGCTCGGCGCGGCCGGCGTGCTGCTCGGAACGCGCTTCTACGCGAGCGTCGAGTGCGATGGGTCCGAGGAAGCCAAGAAACGCATCTGCGCGGCATCAAGCGGGAGCACGGTGCGGGGCGTCGTCTTCGATTGGTCGCGCGGCATCTTCTGGCCGGCGCCCTTCACATTGCGGTCGCTTGTCAATGATCACTCGCGCCGCTGGAGCGGGCGCGAAGTCGAGCTCATGCACAACATCGCCACGGTGACGGCGGACTATGTGGCCGCAAGGGAGGCTGGCAATTTCGATATTGCCGGCGTATTTGCCGGCGAAGCCGTCGGCCTGATCCACGATATCCCGAAGGCCGGTGAGATCGTGGAGCGGATCACGCTGGAGGCCGAGCAGATCCTTTCCGGCCGGCGCAATTCCGCGACGATGTCGCAGGCGGTCGCTGCACGCTGATCAACAAACGAGAAAGAGAACACCGATGTGGCCGGATCGCCGGATAATCGACCTCTTCAAAATCGAGTTTCCGATCCTGCTCGCGCCGATGGCGGGCGCGATCGATGCCGAGATCGCGATTGCGGTCGCGGAGGGCGGCGGGATGCCGTCGGTGCCCTGCGCGCTGATCTCGCCGGAAAAGGCACGCGAGCAGGTCAAGATCATCCGCCAGCGTGTTTCCGCGCCGATCAATCTGAACTTCTTCTGCCACAAGGCTGTCGATGCCGATCCCGCGCGCGAAGCGGTCTGGCGGCAGCGGCTCGCGCCCTACTACCGCGAGCTTGGGCTTGATCCGGCTGCGCCGATCAACACCGCCAACCGCGCGCCGTTCGATGCCGCCTTCTGCGAGGTGGTGGAGGAGCTGAAGCCCGAAGTGGTCAGCTTTCATTTCGGCTTGCCGGAGGCGGGCCTGCTCCAGCGCGTGAAGGCGACCGGCGCGTTGGTGATGTCGTCGGCGACCATCGTGCGCGAGGCGATCTGGCTCGAGGAGAACGGCGCCGACGTCATCATCGCGCAAGGGGCCGAGGCGGGCGGGCATCGCGGCATGTTCCTGACCGACAACATCGCCGAGCAGCCCGGCACCTTCGCGCTGGTTCCGCAGGTCGTCGATGCCGTGAAGGTGCCGGTGATTGCCGCCGGCGGCATTGCGGACGGCCGCGGCATTGCGGCGGCCTTTGCATTGGGAGCAGCCGGCGTGCAGATCGGCAGCGCCTATCTGCGCTGCCCGGAATCCAGGGTGATTGCGCCGGCCCGCGTCGCGCTGGGCCAGGCGATGGATGATTCCACCGTGATCACCAATGTTATGACCGGGCGCCCCGCACGCGGCGTCGTCAACCGCGTCATGCACGAGGTGGGGCCGATCGCACCGGAGGCTCCGGCCTTTCCGCATTCGGCGACCTCGCTTGGACCCCTGAAGCAGGCTGCCGAAAAGCTCGGCAAGACCGATTTCACCAGCTTGTGGGCCGGTCAGGCGGTGCGTTTGGGCCGGGAAATGCCTGCCGCGGAGCTGACCCGGGCGCTGGCAGGCGCTGCCCTGGTGCGAATGAGCAAGCTCGCCGGCTAAGACCGGCCCGTGGCCCATGGTTGCGGCGCGAAAGCGGCCTCTGCTATAGGGCGGGGTGAAACCCCCGTTTGAGGCCTTATATAATGTCGGTCGATGCCGCCACCGTCCGCCGTATCGCGCATCTGGCGCGGATTGCGGTCACGGACGCCGAAGTTCCGCATCTGCAAGGCGAACTGAACGCCATGCTGGCGTTCGTCGAGCAGTTGTCGGAGGTCAATATCGAGGGGGTCGAGCCGATGACCTCGGTGACGCCGATGGCGATGAAGAAGCGGCAGGACGTGGTCAATGACGGGGAGATCGCCGACGATATCGTGGCCAACGCACCGGCGACGGAAGGTCACTACTTCCTGGTGCCGAAGGTCGTCGAGTAACATAGCGTTTTCGAGCGAAGTGGGCACCGGTTCGCGCGAAGAAAACGCGACAAACACAAGAGTCCGAGAAGTCCGATGTGTCTGCTCTGCGACGATGAAAAGGCCTATCAGGCCTATATGAACTATCTCGACGCGATGGAGCGGCAGGGCAAGGCCGCCGATCCGCAACTGGCGATCAATGCCGTGCTCGACCAGCTCGAGGCGCAGGATCGCGACCAAGCTCGCGCGCGCGCCAAACAAGACGACCCGGCCAACGACAAGACCCTGTCTCCGTTCTTCTGCAGCCCGATCAATAAATGACTGATTTGACATCGATGACGCTCGCCGAGGCCCGCGAGGGGTTGGCGAAAAAGTCTTTCACCTCGCTTGAGCTGACGGACGCCCATCTGAAGGCGATGGAAGCGGCGCGTTCGCTCAATGCCTTCGTGCTGGAAACCCCGGAGCAGGCCCGCGCCATGGCACGCGAGGCGGATGGCAAGATAGCCAAGGGTGATGGCGGTCCGCTCGCCGGCATTCCACTCGGAATCAAGGATCTTTTTGCGACCAAGGGCGTGCGCACCACGGCGTGCTCAAAGATCCTCGGCAATTTCGTGCCGACCTATGAGTCCACGATCACCGAGCAGCTCTGGCGCGATGGTGCCGTGATGCTCGGCAAGCTCAACAATGACGAGTTCGCGATGGGCTCATCGAACGAGACCTCGTGCTTCGGCCCCGTCGCCAATCCGTGGCGGCGCAAAGGCAGCAACACCACGCTGGTGCCGGGCGGCTCATCCGGTGGTTCCGCCTCGGCGGTTGCCGCGATGCTCTGCATGGGCGCGACCGCGACTGACACTGGCGGCTCGATCCGCCAGCCTGCGGCCTTCACCGCAACCGTCGGCATCAAGCCGACCTATGGCCGCTGCTCGCGCTGGGGCATCGTGGCGTTCGCCTCTTCGCTCGATCAGGCCGGCCCGATCGGCCGCACCGTGCAGGATTCGGCAATCCTGCTCCGCTCGATGGCGGGGCACGATCCCAGGGATACAACGTCGGTCGATCGCCCGGTGCCGGACTACGAGGCCGCGATGGGCAAGTCCGTGAAGGGCATGAAGATCGGGATCCCCAGGGAATATCGTCTCGACGGCATGCCGGCCGAGATCGAAAAGCTCTGGAGCGAAGGGCAGGCCTGGCTGAAGGCCGCCGGCGCCGAGCTCGTCGAGGTGTCGCTGCCGCACACCAAATACGCGCTGCCGGCCTATTACATCGTGGCGCCGGCGGAAGCGTCCTCCAACCTCGCGCGGTATGACGGCGTGCGCTACGGCCTGCGCGTGCCCGGGCGCTCGATCGGGGACATGTATGAAGCGACCCGTGCCGATGGCTTTGGCGCCGAGGTGCGCCGCCGCGTCATGATCGGCACCTATGTGCTCTCGGCCGGCTACTACGACGCCTATTATCTGCGCGCGCAGAAGGTGCGCACGCTGATCAAGAAGGACTTCGAGGATTGCTTTGCCAAGGGCGTGAACGCGATCCTCACGCCTGCGACGCCGTCGGCCGCCTTCGGTATCGGCGAGAAAGGCGGCGGCGATCCGGTCGAGATGTATCTCAACGACCTCTTCACGGTGCCCGCGAACATGGCGGGCTTGCCGGGGATTGCAGTTCCCGCCGGCAAGGACTCGCAGGGCCTGCCGCTTGGACTGCAATTGGTCGGCCGCGCCTTCGATGAAGAGACGCTATTCTCGCTCGGCGAAGTGATCGAGCAGGCGGCAGGACGTTTCACGCCGGAGAAATGGTGGTGAGCCATGGCCGACTTCAAAGCCACTCTGTCCAATGCGAAGCCGGCGACCGGGCTGTCACCGCCGCTGGCCGCCTTGTGGTGGGCGGCAAAGGGCGACTGGGACGCCGCCCACAAGATCGTGCAGGACGAGGACGATGCCAACTCGGCCTGGGTGCACGCCTATCTGCATCGCGTCGAGGGCGATCCCGGCAATGCCGGCTACTGGTACCGGCGCGCCGGGCAACCGGTGGCAAAGGATTCACTCGAAGCCGAATGGGAGCGGATCGCCTCCGCGCTGATCGGGGAGTAACGGCATGACGGCATTGAGCGGCAAGCTGGTCAAGGGCTCAACCGGCGACTGGGAAGTCGTGATCGGCATGGAGGTCCATGCCCAAGTCACCTCGAACGCAAAGCTGTTCTCCGGCGCTTCGACGGCCTTTGGCGGCGAGCCCAACAGCCACGTGTCGCTGGTCGATGCGGCGATGCCGGGCATGCTGCCCGTGATCAACGCGGAATGCGTCCGCCAGGCGGTGCGCACCGGGCTTGGCCTGAACGCGAAGATCAATCTCCGCTCGGTGTTCGACCGCAAGAACTACTTTTATCCCGACCTGCCGCAGGGCTACCAGATCAGCCAGTACAAGTCGCCGATCGTGGGCGAGGGCGCGATCACGGTCGAGCTCGACGGCGGCAAGACCGCGACCATCGGCATCGAGCGCCTGCATCTGGAACAGGACGCCGGCAAGTTGCTGCACGACCAGAGCCCGACCCTATCCTATGTCGATCTCAACCGCTCCGGCGTTGCGCTGATGGAGATCGTGTCGAAACCCGATATCCGCGATGCCGAACAGGCCAAGGCCTATGTGGCCAAGCTGCGCTCGATCCTGCGCTATCTCGGTACCTGCGACGGCGACATGGAGAAGGGGAACCTGCGCGCCGACGTCAACGTCTCCGTGCGCAAGCTGGGCGCGCCGCTTGGCACCCGCTGCGAGATCAAGAACATGAACTCGATCAACTTCATTGGCCAAGCGATCGAATACGAGGCGCGGCGCCAGATCGAGATCCTGGAAGACGGCGGGCAGATCGAGCAGGAGACCCGGCTCTACGACCCCAACAAGGGCGAAACGCGCTCGATGCGCACCAAGGAGGAGGCGCACGACTATCGCTATTTCCCCGATCCAGACCTTTTGCCGCTGGAGTTCACCCAGGCTTTCGTCGACGAGCTGAAAGGCCACCTGCCGGAGCTGCCCGACCAGAAGCGTGCGCGCTTCATCGCCGATCTTGCGCTGTCGCCCTATGACGCGGGCGTGCTGGTGGCCGAACGCGAGAGCGCGGACTTCTACGAAACCGTGCTCGGCAAGCTCGCCAACCCGGTGCGCGACGGCAAGGTCGCCGCCAATTGGGTGATCAACGAGCTGTTCGGCCGGCTCAACAAGGAGGGGCATGCCATTAGCGGCTCGCCGGTGTCGGCCGCCCAGCTTGGGGCCATCATCGACCTGATCGGCGAGGGCACCATCTCCGGGAAGATCGCCAAGGACCTGTTCGAGATCGTCTGGAAGGAGGGCGGCGACCCGCGCGAGCTCGTCGAGGCGCGCGGGATGAAGCAGGTCACGGATTTGGGAGCGATCGAGAAGGTGGTAGACGAGATCATTGCCGCCAATCCCGACAAGGTCGCCCAGGCCAGGGCGAAGCCGCAAGCGCTCGGCTGGTTCGTCGGCCAGGTGATGAAATCATCCGGTGGCAAGGCCAACCCGCAAGCCGTCAACGATCTCCTGAAGGCGAAGCTCGGCCTCTGAACGCATCCGGCTCGCGCGCTTCGCGGCCTTCGTGGGCTCGCTCGCGTCATTTGCGTCGTCGTGACGCCATCCCGAAGCCTCATTCAACACTCCGCGTCGAGGTGGGCGTGTTGCGAATCGTAGCTCATCGATTCGCAACAATGAGCGCCGTTGGCGAACGTCGACGCCGCCGAACGCCGTTAACGATGAAAATTTTTTGATTGCCAAAGTTCGCGACTCAGAGTCCGCGCACCACGGGTCAAGCACGCTTCAGCGACTCGCACATGCATCCTCGTCGCATGATGCGCGTCACATGCGAATTCAAGAAAACGCTGCGGCATAGGCGTTTCCTGCAAACTTGACAAATGCCGATGTCGGCGGCGCGGGCGTTTCTTGCATTCTGCTTTCGATGTGTCGCGCTCTTCTTGCAAATCACTCTGCGCGCGAGCTCGTCGCCGTGCGTCAACACTTCCTTAAGCGGGACACTGTTTTTTTTGATGCGTTGGTGTATTCGGAATGAAGTGCATTTCGATTCCCGAATGCACGCAGCGATTAAGCCATCTCACTACATTAGGAGGGCAACATGGCTAAGAAAGCGAAGAAGGCAAAGAAGGCGAAGAGCGCAGTGAAGAAGACTGCGAAGAAGACCCGCAAGGTCTCCAAGAAGAAGTAAGTCTCGCCTGATCGAAATGCCGGCAGCTTGAAGCCGGCACGTCATTGGAGCGACCCCGGGGTGATCCCGATCAACCCGAACAGCTCCGATCGACGAAAGAGGGTGTCGGCGAGACATCAGGTCAAACGGCTGGATCGAACTTCAAAAAGCGCTCGCGCTTCCTTGACAGCCGGTCCGGCAGAAGAAACAGGTTTTCTTCGTTCGGTGCGGATCGCTCGAGGTCCGCAATTTCACCAGCGGCCTTCTTGCCTGGTGGGATCTGGTCCTGACGTGTTCGCCGACGCCCTCGTTCCAGCCGGAGCAGGTCATGCCCGGCGTTTCCCTTTCCCAAGATCGTTGTTGTTCCGAGCACGCGGGCAGGCGCGTGGCTGGCGGTTCCATTGCGCCGATGGTTATCGGTTTGCCAAGGCCGCACGGTAAACCGCAGGTCAACGGCGCGACAAACGCGCGTTTCATGGGCACGTCCCGATTGCGCGCGCAGCCAGGGCTCCGGCGCGTTTACACCGCGTTCATCGCGCCGCTTAAGCCGCCCTTCAAATTTCACCCCTCATGATCGCCCCACAAGCCGGTCAACGGCGAAGAGCGTTTTTCAGAGATGGACGGGGGCCGCGCGCGGGGCGGGCGGTCAATAACAAGAAGGGGACTTGAGATGTTTCAGGGGACGATCGATCTGGAGACGGCAACGCCGGTGGCAGCAACCGCCATTCCCGACGTGCTGTTCGAGCGCGGACTTTATTGGGCGAGCGGCCGTTCCGGCGTCGTCAATCTTGTCGCTGCGCACAAATGGTTCAATCTCGCCGCGCTGAAGGGCCGCACCGATGCGGTCGCCCTGCGCCGCGAGGTCGCCGAGCAGATGTCGGATGCCGAGATCGCGGCCGCCCAGCGCGAAGCGCGCGCCTGGATGACCGCGCATTAGGCGGGCATGAGTTTGGGCTAAATCGGCTGGTGCGAGTTCGGTTCACCTCTCCCCGTCGGGGAGAGGTCGGATTGCTCCTGGCGATGCGAAGCATCGTCCAGTGCAATCCAGGTGAGGGGCTCTTGCCCTCACGATAGACCGTAACCCCTCACGCGATTTGCTGCGCAAATCGACCTCTCCCAAGGGAGAGGTGAGCCCTTCCGATGCCGCGCCAGTTCAATCTAATTTCATCAAGCCTTAGATCGCGAAGCGCGTCGCATCGTCTTTACGGCGTCGGCAGGGATTTGCGGAGCATCGACCGGACGCGCCATGAGATCAGCGCGATCACGATGACGGCAAGCGCCGTCGAGACCAGGCCTGTTCCCAACCTTGAGCCACCGAGCAGCGACTCGCGTCCGGTCGCGCCGAGGAAGCAAAACAGGACGATCTGCGGAATGCTGAAAATCAGGGTCGCGATCGCATAGGTCGCAAGATCGATTCCGGTCAGGCCCAGCATGTAGTTGGTGGCGGCGTTCGGTACCGGCCCGCCCAGCCGCAGCAGTGCGACGATCTTCCAGCCTTCGAGGTCGACAGCGCGCGCAATCACATCGAGCCTGCGATGCCGCTCGAGCCATCGATGAAATCGGCCGGCGGCGAGATGGCGAGAGAGGAGAAAAGCGGCGATGCTTCCCACGGTGCCGCCGACGAGGATGATCGGCGCGGCGGCAAGCCCGAATGCGGCGCCGGCGGCGATGATGAACGGCGTGCGCGGCAAAACCACGAAGCCGGCGGCTGCAAAGAACAGGCCGAGCGCGAGCGCGGAGGAGCCGCTGAGCTGACCCAACCGCTGGACCCATTCGACGAGATCTGCCGTCACGAACATTCAGGCGGGTGTCGGCAACGGGCGCGAACGCGACGATGAGATCGGCAACATTGCAGAAGTCCTGATTGCAGAAGTTTTGGGGACGGCTATCGACCCGGCGCATTGACCTGGGCAGCTTCGGGATATGGTACTGGCGACGGCGCAACTCTATCACCTGAAATTTGCCGATGCAGTATTTTCCGGACCAGGGTTCGCCAAGCCGTTTCAACCGGTACTTGATCACCGCGATCCCGCTTTTTTATCTCGTGGTCACGCTCATCTATTCGGCCAGCCAGGTCCCCTGGGGATACCAGGTCGATCCCGAATCCGCCTATGCGATGAACGGCCTCGTCGGCGCACTGGGCCATCAGTTCATGAAGGCTGACCATCCGGGAACGACGACCATTCTGCTTGTCGCTATCCTCGCGAGGGTATGGGCGTTCGTCGCGGGATCAAGAGACGTCGTGGAATTCGGCCTGAAGAATTACGATGGCCTCATCTATGCGGCGCGTACCGCCGAGGCGGTGATCCTCAGCTCGGTTCTGCTCGCGTGCGGTTTCATCGTTCGCCGGGCGACGCAGAGCTCGATCGCCGCGATGCTGTTTCAGGTGGGGCCGTTCGTCCATCCCGATACCTATCATTTCGCGATGGTGTTGATTCCCGAAAGCCTCATGGTCTCCTTTGCCCTGCTCGGCATGGCGCTGTCGATTAAGGCTGCGCTCGGGAAGGAGCCGCCAAGCGCGGCCTCCGGAGCGGCGCTGGGATCGATCTGCGCGTTCGGCTTGGCGTCGAAATATCTCTATCTCGCGCTCGTCCCGCTCGTCGTCAGCCTGCTCAGGAACTGGAAGGCGGTTGCGGCTGCGGTCTTCTGCGCCGTCTTCGTCTTCTTCGTGTTCATCCGCGTGTTCTGCCCGCTGGTGTTCTCGGCCGGGTTTCACTGGCTCGTGCGCCTGGCGACCCACAAGGGCGTCTACGGCCACGGTGAGAGCGGCTTTGTCGACCTTTCGACCTTCTGGTCCAACATGGCCGAGATCCTCCGATCCGCACCGCTGGTGTGCGGAATATTTGTCGCGGGCGCGATTGCGGCATTGCTGCAGATGGCGAGAACCAGGCGTGTTCTTGATCCCGTCAGTCTCACGCTGCTTGCGGCGGCTTTCGCCTTCCTGCTTCAGCTCGTCGCCACCTCGAAGCATTTCGCGCTCCACTACATGATGGCGTCCTGGGTGCTGGCTGGCGGCGTGCTGGTTCTTGCCGTCATCGAAGTGCAGCGGCTGCTTCCGCGGCTTTCATCGCGCGCGATCACCTCTATCGCAGCGCTCTGCTGTGCGTTCCTGATCGTGACAACGCTGCTCGATGTCCGCCATGACGCGCTCGTGGAGATGGCCGCCGATCGCAATGGCGCAAAGTTGTCTCAAATCATCGTTTCGACGGCACCCGCTTGCGCGAACGTGTCCCGCATGTTCGTGCGCGCACCGGAAAACGAGATGAATCACGGTGGCGACATGGCGCTTGGCTTGCCGGAACTCGCGAATCGATTCTCGGAGGCTTACGTCCACACGCACGCTGCCGCGCTGCTCGACGACAAGGTCTACGGTCCGAATGTTCTCTACAAGAACTTCCATCCCTATAGCTACGCCAAGCTCGCGACCGAATATCCCTGCATCGTGATTCGCAGTGCCCGGCCGCTGACGGGCCCGCAGGATCTGTTCGAGCTCAAGCCCGATCACTGCATGATCGACGGCATTCACGTTTATACGGTGGGATTGGCCTGCAAGGTGCTGCAATCGGCGGCGGCGTAAGCGAATCCTGCCACGTTGCGCGGGAGTTGTTCCGACGACGGCCTTGAGCATCGTCGTCGGATCATAAGGCATGGCTGTCTGGAGACCACTGACAGCTTAGGGGTGGATCAGCGCCACCACGGCATAGTACAAGTGATCGACGTGTTGCTTTTGTTGGAGGTTCTCGTGGTCAAGTTGATGGTTGCGGTCCTGGCGCTCGCGTTGACCGTTATGTCCGCATCCGTGAAGGCTCAAATGTACGATCCCCGCTATCCGGTGTGCATGCACGTGTATGGCTTGCAGACGGGCGAGCGCATGGATTGCGACTTCACCACGATCGCGCAGTGCCAGGCTTCGGCCTCGGCCCGTGGAGCAACATGCGACATCAATCCGTATTTCGTGCGCACGCCGAACGTCGTGCGCGCACCGCGCCCATGGAGGCGCTAATCTCCAGACAACCTCGCGGGTAGCTCCATGCCTGCGCAGCGCGTCGCGCGTCCGTCCGTCTTCGCGCTTGCTACGCTCGGCTTCGCCGGACACGCTTCGCCCTTCGGTCTTTGCGTGGCTGCGCCACGCGTAGCCCGAAGGGCGAAGCGTGGCGGAGACGGAGGGATTCGAACCCTCGATAGGCCTTTACAAGCCTATAACGGTTTAGCAAACCGCCGCCTTCAGCCACTCGGCCACGTCTCCGGTAGGGCCGATATGCCCGAGCCGGCCGAAAGCCGCAAGCGGCAGATCGAACGCTGTTGAGAGCGTTCGTGCATGGCCGGGGCGAAGGTTGCTTGCGGCGATTTCGCGAGCCCCGCGCAAGGCCCGCGAGTTCCGTCCGATCGCGCTCTTCAGGATTCAACTTGAGCCTGAAAATGGCGCACTTTCCGCGCATCCCTGAGTCGTTGTTGCGAAGCTGGAACTGGGGCCGCTCGCAAACTGCGCCGCTATATAGAGTGCGAGGCTCAAACAACGCGCGGTGACCGCTCACACCGTCATCGGCTCGCTTGAGCTGCATTGTCCGCAGGGATTCGCACAGGCTTTTCGATTCGATTGGTGCGGTCGGCGCGTGCGACGGGGAAAACTCTCCTCGCCATGGCTTTCGCGGCAATCGGCGGGCGAATTCGGTCATTCTAAAATCATGTGCTAAAACAATGGCTTGTGACGGAAGTTTGATCACGGCTGCGTGTTATTTGTGCAACACCCGCCCAAAAACGCGCTTAACACCGCCTTTCCAAGCGGTTCCTTTGTTGCGTGTGCATGTCCCTTCGGTAATTGTGATGGAGCGACGGAGGGGGGCATCCCGAGGTCGTCCCGTTCTAGGTGGTTCGCTTAAGTCCCTCGCGTTCTCGCGGGTGTGTCCGAAGACGCGAAGCGGCCTAAGCGGTGGATTAAGGGACAAGGGAACCAACCTTAGGGTGTCTCACCCAGCGGATCCGGAACCTTCCCTGATTAGAGCAACTTGGAGGTTTAACATGAAGATGGTGAAGAGCCTTTTGCTCGGTTCTGCGGCGGCTCTGGTCGCTGTGGGCGGGGCACAGGCGGCTGATCTTCCGTTGAAGGCCAAAGCGGTCGAATACGTGAAGGTTTGCTCCCTGTATGGTGCCGGATTCTGGTACATTCCCGGCACCGATACCTGCGTCAAGCTGAGTGGTTATTTGCGCATGGACGTCGCAATTAACACCAACGCTGACGATACCGGTAACATGTCGGGCGCCGGTGGTGCACACAATCGCTTCACGAACGCCTACACTTGGCGGTCTCGTGAAGACCTGAGCATCGACACCCGCACCGCGACCGAGTACGGCGTGCTGCGCACGTTCTTCGATGGGACGTTCTCCTGGACGGACGACAGCTTCGCCGGCACCGGCGGTGGCGCGACTGTCTATTCGCCGGTCGGACCCTTCCCGTTCGGCTCCGCGCCGAACAACGCCAACGCAGGTGCGGTCGCCGGCGGCACGGTCGGCGTGTACTACGCCTTCATCCAGTTCGCCGGCTTCACGATGGGTAAGGCCATCTCGGAGTTCAGCGCGCCCTGGACGAACTATCCCGGCAACAACTACGACGGTCTCGTCGGCGGCGGCGGCACGGTCACTGGTGTGAACCAGTTCACCTACACCGCGCAGTTCGGCAACGGCGTGTCGGCGGCGATCTCGGCGCAGGATCCGACGGCCTACTATCAGGCTGGCGTGATGAACGTCAGCGCCGGCGGCCCCTTTGGCACCTCTGACTACGGCGGCACGGCCGCTCCCGATATCGTGGGCAGCGTGACCGTCGACCAGGCTTGGGGTCTGTTCAAGTTCTCGGCGGCGGCGCACGACAACCATGCGGCGTACTATGGCGGGACTGAGCTGACCGGCCATCCCGACGACCGGTGGGGCTGGGCTGTGCAGGCGGCCTTGTCGATCAAGAACATCCCGACTGGACCTGGTGACGTGATCAACGTCCAGGGTGTGTTTACGGATGGTGCAACCCGTTACAACATCCAGGATTTGGCAGGCGGGAACGCAGGTGCGGCCACAATGTATGGCAGCACGGGCCTTGCCGGCGCCTATCAGAGCGTGGGCTTCGGCATCGCTCCTGACACGGTGTTCGGGGCGGCGGTCGGGGGAGGGGGAACCGCGCAGAAGCTGGTCCAGACGTGGGGCGGCCGCGGTGGCTACACCCATAACTGGGATCCCTACTGGAACACCTCGATCTACGGCGCCTGGGCCTCGGTCCATTACAGCGGTGACGCTGCGGCTCTGATTTGCGGCGGCGTTGTTGACGGGCTGGCTTTTGCTGGTTCGATCCATGCGATCACCCCGGCGGGTACTGCGATCACCACCTGCAACCCCAACTACAACATTGCGCAGGCTGGCATCATCACCCGTTGGACTCCGGTCAAGAACCTGACCTTCTCGGCCGACTTCACCTGGCAGCATCTGGATCAGAAGATGGTGGGAACGGTCAGCGCGGCCAGCACCACGATCGGCAAGCCGGCGGCTGTTTACGAGCTCAGGAACCAGGACAACGAGGTTCTTCTGCTCCGTGCCCAGCGCAACTGGTAATCCGGTTCGCCTGATCTGAGAGAGATATTGACCCCGGCGGGAAACCGCCGGGGTTATCTTTTGTTTCCGACAGCGCGCCAATCGGATGGCGCATCGAGACTTCACCCCGAGCACATGCGCTCGCGTTGGCGGTATGACGATGTTTGTCATTACCCCTCGATCGGCGCCGCTCGGGAGTGGGCGGTTTTGATGACATGTTGCGATGGTGGTAGGATTTCGCGCATCTTCGGCAAGCCTTGCGGCACATTCGGGAGGTGCGGTGCAGATGCTTCAGAGCCGTCTGGTGAAAAAGACCGCAGCGAAAGACAGGGCCCGCATCGTCCAATTCGCCTGGACGATTGTGTCGATGAATGCGTACTTCGAGAAAATTCATCAGTTCTGGGCAAAGGCACTCGGCATCACAGCGCCGCAGTGGTCGATCATCGTCGTATTGGCCGCACTCGATGAGGGCGAGGGGGTGCCCGTGAACGTTGTTTCCAAGAAGGCCCAGGTCCATCCCAGCTTCGTGACAACGCAATCGCAGGCGCTCGAAAAACAAGGCTTTGTGAGGCGCAAGGCCTCGAGCAAGGATGCCCGGATCGTGTTGCTGTCGCTCACCGACAAGAGCTACAAGCAGCTGGCGGAACTCGCGTCGCGGCGGCAAGATCTGGATGCGTTCATCTTCCAGGACCTGGACGAAGCCGCACTCCTGGGCCTGGTTCAAACCCTCGAAGGTCTTGACGATCGCTTTGCAAAGGGCGTCTTGAAGCTAAAGCTGGACCTCTAGTTGGTCTGCGACATTAGGACCGGATTGGTCGGTGAGCGCGTCGGCGACTGTCAGAAGTAAGCGCCGCCACTGCGGGATGAGCTTTGATCGAATCGTTCGCCGGGAATTCGGTTCACCTCTCCCCTTGTGGGACCTTGTGGGAGAGGTCGGATCGCATCGAAAGATGCGATCCGGGTGAGGGGTCTCTCTCCGCCCGGAAAACTGTTTGCTGCACCCGCGGATACAACCCCTCATCCGGCGCTTCGCGCCACGTTCTCCCGCAAGGAGAGAAGGGACAGTCTCCGACTCGGTTTCAGCTCCTGATCTCAGCACGCTTTACTCGATCGCGCCGCGATGCAGGTCGGCCTCGATCTGAAGCCTGGAGCCGCCGCCGAAGCGGGCGCGATAGACCTGCAGGTTCTCCATGATCCGCTGCACATAGTTGCGGGTCTCCGAGAACGGGATCAGCTCGACCCAGTCCACCGCATCGACCTTGGGATCGCGCGGATCGCCATAGCGTTCGATCCACTTCTTCAGACTGCCGCGGCCGGCATTGTAGGCGGCAAAGGTCATGATGTAGGAGCCGCGGAAGTCCTCCATCAGGCCGCCGAGCTCGGCTGCGCCGAGAGCGGCGTTGTAGGCGGGATCGGTCTTCATCCGGGCAACATTGAAGCTGACGCCGGCGCGCTTGCAGACGTAGCGTCCGGCGTCCGGCGTCACCTGCAACAGCCCATAGGCTTGCGCCGGCGAAACATCGCCCGGATTGAACATGCTCTCCTGCCGCGCGATCGCAAACAGCACGCTTTTCTCCACGTCCGATCCGATCGGGCTGTAGGCGGGAATGCCGGTCACGGGATAGGCGTAGCGATCGAACGGCATGCCGCGGTTGAGCGCGGCCTTGCCGGCCAGGATCATGCCGCGGGCATAGCCATAGCGTGCCGTCAGCTCGGCGAGGCCGAGCACGGCCTCCTCGTCGCCGTTCTCCCCGACATCGGCAAAGATCGGGATCGCGATCTCGCGCTCGTCGAGGTCGAACAGGAGCTGCACGGCGCGGACGATCTCGAGCCGCTCGGCGCCGCGCGCACGCGGGACTTCGTTGAGCACGAGCTGCGGCATGCTGAGTTTCGCGCGGGCGAGCTGGCCATAATAGCTCGTCGATTGCTCGGCCGCGGACGCATAATAGCTGCGCGCTTCCTGCATGCGGCCCATCGCTTCGGCGGCGCGGCCCTTCCAGTAGCCGGCGCGCGCCAGCGTCGTCGGATTGACGCTGCCGATGCCGATGCGGGAAAAATGCTGGAGCGCCGTCTGGGGATCGTTGAGGAAGCGCAGCGCGATCCAGCCCGAGGTGAAGAGCTGTTCGGTCCGGTAGACGTCGCGCGTGGGCGGCGCCGCGTCGCGCGCAATCAGATAGGCGTTCTTGTACTCGCCGAGATCGATCATCTTGCGCGCGATCAGCCGCCGCTCGATCCACCATTCGTCGAGATTGTAGAGGCGGCTGGGGTCGCGGGGCGCGCTCATCATGAGCTGAGCGGCCTCGTCGTATTTCTCCGCGCGGCGAAGCTGCTGGATCCTGGCGAAGAGGTAGCCGGTATCGCTGCGCAGCTCGTACGGCACCGCTTCCAGCAGCGCCTTGGCGTTGGACGACTTGCGCACCGAGGCAAGCCGCGCCTTCACCAGCGCCACGTAGCCCGCGCCCAGCCGCTTGGCCGCACGCAACGCCGCCAATTCGTTCTCGGTGGTGTAGCCGAACGCATCCATGCGCGCCTTCTGATCGCCGGGCGTGATCAGGGGGCCGAACATGTCGAGGGCGGCGTCCTCGGTCTCCTCCGTCATCGGGTCTGTGCGCCAGGCATCGCGCACCAGCCGCCGGGCATTGGCGCGGTCGCCGCGATCCAGCATGACCTTGGCGAGCGCGAGCTTGCCCTTGGCCGAGATCGGCGTTTCGTTCTCGAACCAGGACCACACCACCTCATCCTCGCGCTTGTCGTCCCAGAGCGAGGCCTCGAGCCGCCGGCGCAGGAAGATCTGCGACGGCCAGCTCGGATTCGCGGCGAGGAAGGCGCGATAGCGTTCGACGGTGGCGTTGTTGTTGTCGCTGCGCAGGATCAGCCATTCCGCGAGCTTTTTGGCCACCGGATCGGAGATCGCCGCCTCCGCCTGGGTTGCGTCGTCAGGCTGGTGCTTGCGAATGAGATTGATGACTTCGGCAAGCTGGTCGAGGTCGGCCTTCGAGGTCGACGAGGTCGCCGCGACGGCGGCCGGCACGATCGGCTTGCGTGCCGGCGTCGGAGCGACGACCCGCAGGCGAGGCGCGGGGACCGCTACCGGCGGCAGCGACAGGGAGGCCGCTTCGCGGGCGGGCGCAGTTGCTGCGGAAAGAGGAATCGTGTGGGGAACCGCGTTGCGCACGATCGGCCGCGGCTTGGGTAGCGGCACCTTATGATGCTTGGCGGGTGGGGCATCAGCCGGCTGATGCTTGGCGGATGAGGTTGCGGCCAGCGCCTGAGATCCCAGGGCCAGCGTCAAGACAGTCAATATTGCGCTCGATCGCAATGCTTTCGCACGGACAATCGGGGTCACGGCCTTCCTTCGCGGCGAATCAGCAGGTCCCCAAGGGATTTGCAGTATTTGAGAGAAACCGTGGACAAAAACTAAACGCGCAGGCAGGCGAGCTTATTGCGCTGCCACCGCGGCAAAATCGCGGCCAAAGGCAGGTCGGGCAAGTCCGGTCGTTTCCGGGGAGGGCAGGTACGCGGCCCTTTCGCGGGGGCGCCAGACCTTATATGAATTGCGTTTCAAGGGCAGGCCGAGCCTTTAAACAGCGTTGGGAGGAGTTCCATGGCAGCCAAGACGAAATTCCGGGGGTCCTTCACCGCCTTGGTCACGCCGTTCAAGAACGGCTCGCTCGACGAGGCCGCCTTCCGTTCGCTGGTGAACTGGCAGATCGCCGAAGGCACCCACGGCTTGGTGCCGGTCGGCACGACCGGCGAAAGCCCCACACTCAGCCATGACGAGCACAAGCGCGTGGTCGAGTGGTGCATCGAGGAAGTGAAGGGCCGCGTGCCCGTGATCGCCGGCGCCGGCTCCAATTCGACCAAGGAAGCCATCGAGCTCGCCGAGCACGCCGAAAAGGCGGGTGCGAATGCGGTGCTGGTGGTGACGCCCTACTACAACAAGCCGACGCAAGAGGGCCTGTACCAGCACTTCAAGGCCATCAACGACGCGATCGGGATTCCGATTATCATCTACAACATCCCGCCGCGCTCGGTGATCGACATGTCGGTCGACACCATGAAGCGGCTGTGGGAATTGAAGAACATCGCGGGCGTCAAGGACGCGACCGCCAGCATGGTGCGGGTGTCGCAGCAGCGCGCGGCGATGGGCGAGGATTTCAACCAGCTTTCGGGCGAGGATGCCACGGTGCTCGGCTACATGGCTCATGGCGGCCATGGCTGCATCTCCGTGACCTCGAACGTGGCGCCACGGCTCTGCTCGGAATTCCACCTCGCCTGGCAGAAGGGCGACGCCAAGACGGCGCTCGCGCTGCACGACAAGCTGATGCCGCTGCACAGCAATCTCTTCATCGAGTCCAATCCGGCGCCGATCAAATACGCGATGTCGCTGCTCGGCAAGATGGACGAGAGGCTGCGGCTGCCGATGGTGCCGGTGCAGGAATCGACCCGCATTGCCGTGCGCAGCGCCATGGTGCATGCGGGCCTGATCAACTGAAGTTGGACGGGTCGCGCCTTCTCGATTGAACGGAGCAGCCCATGCTCAAGGAATTTCGCGAATTTGCCCTGAAGGGCAACGTCGTCGACCTCGCGGTCGGCATCATCATCGGTGCGGCCTTCGGCGCCATCGTCAATTCCCTTGTTAACGACCTCATCATGCCACTCATCGGCGCCATCGGCAGCGTCGACTTCTCCAATTACTTCATCCGGCTCTCCGATAAGGTGACGGCCACCAATCTGGCCGACGCCAAGAAGCAGGGCGCGGTGTTTGCCTATGGCAACTTCATCACGGTGGCGGTGAATTTCGTCATCATCGCCTTCTCGCTCTTCATCGTGATCCGCGGCATAAACAAGCTGAAGCGTCAGGAGGAAACCAGGCCGGCCGAGCCGCCCAAACCCTCCGCGGAAGTTCAGCTCCTGACCGAGATCCGCGACCTGCTCAAGAAGAGCTGACTCAAGAAGAACTGACTTGGCCGACAAGAACGAACGCGCGATCAAGGTTGTCGCGGAAAACCGCAAAGCCCGCTTCAACTACGCGATCGAGGACACGGTCGAGGCCGGCCTTGCGCTGACCGGCACCGAGGTCAAGTCGATCCGCAGTGGCAAAAGCACGATTGCGGAATCCTACGCCGATTCCAAGAACGGCGAGATCTGGCTGATCAACGCCAACATCCCGGAATATCTGCAGGCCAATCGCTTCAATCACGAGCCGAAGCGGCCGAGGAAGCTGCTGTTGCATCGAAAGCAGATCAATAAATTGATCGGCGCCGTCGACCGCGAGGGGATGACGCTGATCCCGCTAAAACTCTATTTCAACGAGCGCGGCCGCGCGAAGCTGCTGCTCGCGGTCGCCAAGGGCAAGAAGCTGCACGACAAGCGTGAAACCGTGAAGAAGCGCGATTGGGGCCGCGAAAAAGGCCGCCTGTTGCGCGCGAGAGGATAGGACTTCGTCATTGCGAGCCAACGGGTCCGCGCGAAGCGCGGCCCGATGACAGGCTCCGCGAAGCAATCCATAGTGCCACGAGTCGAGACATGGATTGCTTCGTCGCTTCGCTCCTCGCAATGACGACCTGAGGAGGATGAGATCATGGCTCAACCAAACCTGCTCGACGTGGACTGGAGCAAGATCCCGGCGCCAGCCGATGACGGCGGGGCGGCGCATCTCGCCGGCATGATGCTCCCGCCGGTCAGCCTGCGCGCGACTGACGACACCATGGTGGCGCTTTCGGCGCTGAAGGGGCGCACGGTGGTGTTCGCCTATCCCCGCACCGGCGAGCCCGGCAAGATCGCTCTCGTCGACGACTGGGACATGATCCCGGGCGCGCGCGGCTGCACGCCGCAGACCTGCGCCTTCCGCGACCTCTACGCCGAATTGAAGACCGCGGGCGCAGCGCACGTGTTCGGCCTGTCGACGCAGAGCACTGACTATCAGGCCGAGATGGCCTCGCGGTTGCATCTGCCGTTCCCGGTGCTCTCGGACGAGAAGCTCGCGCTCACGCGCGCGCTCAAGCTGCCGACCATGGAGGTCGCGGGGCTGACGCTGATCAAGCGCCTCGCGCTGATCATCGACGATGCGCGCATCCGCCACGTGTTCTATCCGGTGTTCCCGCCGGACCAGAACGCGGGCGATGTGCTGGAATGGCTGAAGAAAAATCCCGCGAAATCGTAGGAATCGTAGGGTGGGTTAGCGAAAGCGTAACCCACCACTTCTCCTTCCGCTGGCACGCGGTGGGTTACGCTTCGGCCTGCGCGCGTTGAAGCTATCGAGCAAGGAGTGGCTAATCTTACTGCGTCATGGGCGTCTACGTCTGTTCGATGCTGCGCGGGCGCCGCAGCACGGACATTGCGGCAAGGTTTTGATGAGGGCTTTGATCAGGCGGGCGCGCATGGTTGCGATCGAGCTCGGGATGTGGCGTTCAGGCCGCGCGGGCGGAGCC